>Ga0209902_100041_pt1 | contig 280310 bp, 274 predicted proteins | sample FECB27metaG_FD_188304 | JGI IMG/M metagenome (GOLD analysis project Ga0209902, IMG submission 188304) | Cyanobacterial communities from the Joint Genome Institute, California, USA - FECB-27 (SPAdes) (version 2) | ecosystem: Environmental > Aquatic > Thermal springs > Hot (42-90C) > Microbial... | reverse complement strand
CGCGCTCGGCAAGCTCGCCGGATGGTTCGAGGACTACAACGAGAACCATCCTCACTCAGGGCTCAAGATGCGCTCCCCTCGGGAGTTCATCCGGGCACAAACTCAATAGCTGACTGTCCGGTCAAATAGGGGCAACTCCAAGTGGGGCTGGGCATATCTTGGCGTCTTCAGCCTCGCCAACATGCTTACGGCAATACTCATCGCATCCCTGGCCTGGGCGCCCCATCCACTGCTGAAGCGGCTGTTCGAGATGCCGTGGCTGCGCTGGGTTGGCATGATCTCGTACGGCGTCTATCTCTGGCACTGGCCGGTGATCCGCCTCTTCACGAACTGGGAGCTCGACCCCCTCCTCAAGAACGGACTGACGTTCGCGCTGTCTTTTGCGTGTGCAGCCCTGTCCTTCTACTTGCTAGAACGACCTTTCCTACGCCTGAAGGATCGGTTTGCTGCAACGACTGTACGGCCAACTGCGGCGCTGGCTGTCTGACTGCCGCTGGTCTGCTGGAGCGGGTGAAGGGAATCGAACCCTCGTCGTAAGCTTGGAAGGCTTCTGCTCTACCATTGAGCTACACCCGCACGCGTCAATGGCTTCCGGTTCCGGCAGTGGTGGAGAGGGTTGGATTTGAACCAACGTAGGCATAGCCAACGGATTTACAGTCCGTCCCCTTTAACCACTCGGGCACCTCTCCTGACTGCCGCCGGAGCCATGCAACGAAGCGTCTACGCGAAAGGGGCGCCGATAGGGGGCGTCCGGTCCGCGAAGCGCGTTATGGCGGCACCGTCCAAAACTGTCAACCGCGACAAACCGCGATTTCTTCAGGCCGCGGGGCGAGCGCAGGGCGATCCATCAGCGCGGTATGCAATTGCCTGCCCAGCCGCTATAGAGGCCGCCATGACCGACGAAAAGACCACCAAGACGCCGCGCGACACGCATTACGCCAATCTGCGCCGCGCCCATCGCGACCAGAAGGCGGGAGGCGCGCAGCCGGCCTTTCGGCCGCGCCCGAGCGTGCCCGCGGGCGAAACCGCAGCCGATGGGCTGGTGCGGCTCTACGGCATCCATACGGTGCGGGCGGCGCTCGACAATCCGCGCCGGAAAATCAGGCGCATGCTGGTCACCCGCAACGCGCTGGAGCGGCTGGAAATTGCCGACATCGCTGCCCTCCCCTTCCCGGCCGAAATCGTCGAGCCGCGGGCGATCGACAAGATCACCGGCAGCGACGCGGTTCACCAGGGCGTGGTCATCGAGGCCGAGCCGCTGAAGCCGCGCACACTGTCGGCTCTGGGCGAGGCGACGCTGGTCGTCGTGCTCGACCAGGTCACCGACCCGCACAATGTCGGTGCCATCATGCGCTCGGCCGTCGCCTTCGGCGCCGGCGCGCTCATCACCACCGCGCGCCACAGCCCGCAGGAATCGGGCGTTCTTGCGAAATCGGCCTCGGGTGCGCTGGAACATATCGACCAGATCGAGGTGCGCAACCTGGCGGCCGCGCTCGATGAACTGCATGCGGCAGGGTTCCAGACCGTCGGCCTCGACTCGGAAGGCCCGCAGGCCCTCGAAACCGGCTTTTCCGGCGCCCGGATCGCACTGGTCCTCGGCGCCGAGGGCAAGGGCCTGCGCCAGAAGACACGCGACACGGTTACCACGCTTGCCCGGCTCGACATGCCAGGCACCATCCGCTCGCTCAACGTGTCCAACGCGGCGGCCGTCGCGCTCTATGCCGCCCACGGCTTCCTAAAGGCGAAGTAGCGCCTCAGCGGCTCGCCGGTGCGCGGCCATAGAGCAGCAGCATGACGACGATCACCACCCCATAGATGATCTGGCGTCCGGCCTCCGGCATCTGCATGACAGACAGGATCGACTGCAGCAGCGTGATCAGGATGACGCCCGCGACCGTCCCGAGATAGGAACCGCGGCCGCCGAGGATGGACGTCCCCCCCAGCACAACCGCCGCGATCGCCGGCAGCAGATAGGCGTCGCCCATCGACTGCGCGGCCTTGGACGCATAGCCCGCCAGCAGCACGCCGCCGAGCGCCGACAGTCCGCCCGATACGGCGAATGCGATCATGACGACTCGGCGCGTGTCGATGCCCGACAGATAGGCCGCCCGCTCGCGGTTGCCGATGCCGTAGACGGCACGCCCGAACGTTGTGCGGGTCAAAACGAAGACCATCGCGGCGCCGATCAGCGCCCAGATCAGGACGGCATTCGGCACGCCCGGGATGGTGAAGCCGGTGGCGAGGTAGCGCATCGCCCCGGTCGCCGAATCCTGCGGCGAGAAACCGCCGGTATAGACCACCATCAGCCCCTGCGCGACGGCGTTGGTGGCAAGCGTTATGATCATCGAGGGAATGCGCAGATAGGCGACGCCGATCCCGTTGACGACGCCGATCATGACGCCGCAGAAAATGCCGAAGGGAATGGCGAGCACCACGCCCAGCGGACCATAGGCCGCCGCCGCGCAGGCCATCATCGCTCCGGACGCCACAGCCCATGGCACGGACAGGTCGATCTGGCCGAGCAGGATGACCAGCATCATGCCGGTCGCGATGACGCCGAGGAACGAGGCCACCTTGAGCTGCTGCAGCAGATATTCGGGCGACAGGAAGCTGCGCGAATAGAGGCTGCCCACCAGCAGGAGAATGACGATGCAGGCGAACGCCGTCACCACGGCCGGATCCGACCGGCGGATGAAGTCCGGCATCTTGCTGGCAATGCGCTCCATCGCGGTGTCGCTCATAGAAACCACTCCAGACGGTTGCGCACGCGAAACAGTGCGAAGGCGCCGAGGCTGACTGCGACCAGCAGGATGACGCCCTGGAACAGCGGTTGCCATAGCGGATCGAAATCGAAGACGAACAGCAGGTCGCCGATGGTGCGGAAGGCGAGCGCGCCAAAAATCGCGCCGATGGCGCTGCCGCGCCCGCCGAACAGCGAGACGCCGCCGAGCACGACGGCCGCGATGGAAAACAGCGTGTAGGCGTTTCCGCTCGCGAAGGCCGCATCGCCCGTATAGGTGAAGAAGGTCAGGAACAGCCCGCCGATCGCCGCCAGCATGCCCGACAGCGTGTAGGCCATGAACTTGGCGCGCCTTATCGGCACGCCCGACATGTAGGCGGCCGTCTCCGACGATCCCGCGGCATAGGCGGCACGGCCCAGAACCGATCGGCTGAACGGCACCCACACAACAAGCACGACGACGAGCAGCGCCACAAGGCTCGCCGGCACCACGCCGAACAGGCGGCCGGTCAGCGCGTCGGCAAGATCCTCGTTGACGGAGCCGCCCGGAAACGGCCGCAGCAGAAGCGCGATGCCAAAGAATACGGCGCCGGTGGCGATGGTGGCCACGATCGGCTGCAGGCGGCCATAGATCACGATGGCGCCGTTCAGCGCACCGCACAGCAGCCCGACCGCGAGCACGACCACGACGCCGAAGGCAGTTTCCACCGGCGAGCCCACCACGAGCCATGACGCGACGCAATTGGTGAGCAGGAAAATCATGCCGACCGACAGATCGATGCCCGCGGTCAGCACCACCAGCGTCTGCGCCATGGCCACGAAGGCCAGCAGCACGCCCTTGTTGGAGGCGGTCTGCACGACATTCGCCGTGAAACCGGCCTGATGGTTCGACGTATAGAGGATGAACATCGCAACGAAGATGCCGAAGGCGAGCAGCGTGCCCCGCTGTTCGGCAAGCCAATAGCGCCAGTCCTTCACGCGTGTGCTCCCTCTCTCATGGCCGCCTTGTCGTCCTGGATGTTGAGCGCGCTGGCGATCAGGGCATGCTCGGTAATGTCGGCCCCCACCAGTTCGCGCTTCACCGCGCCGTCATAGAGGACCAGGACGCGATCGCAGCAGCCGACCAGCTCGTCATAGTCGGTGGAGTAGAAGACGATCGCGGCGCCCGCGTCGGCGAGCTTGCGCAGCAGCTGGTAGATTTCCTGCTTGGTGCCGACGTCGATACCGCGCGTCGGGTCGTTGAGCAGGATGATCCTGGGCTGCCGCATCAGCCACTTGGCGATCACCACCTTCTGCTGGTTGCCTCCCGACAGCGCGCCGACCGGGATGTCCAGCCCCGCCGTCTTGATGGCCAGGAGCTTGATCATGTCGTCGATCAGCGCCTGCTCGGCGCCGCGGTCGACAATGCCGCCCCGCGAGAGCCGATCGAGCGCGGCAAAGGAGAGATTCTCGCGAACCGTCATCGGCAGCATAAGCCCCTCGGTCTTGCGGTCCTCGGGGATCAGCGCCATGCCGACCCTGTCGGCCTTGGCATCGGCCGGACTGCTCAGCGATACCGGCTTGCCGTCGACCAGCATCTGGCCGGTGAGGCCACGCAGGACGCCGAAGCAGGCCAGCAGCAGCTCACGCTGGCCCTGGCCGTCCAGCCCGCCGAGACCAACGACTTCGCCTGCCCGGACCGAGAAAGAAATGTCGTTCAGCCTGTCCGTCCAGCCGAGTTTTCGGCACTCCAGCACAGGCGGCCTGTCGCTCGGCGCCAACTGCGTTTTCGGTGGGAAGATGTGGCTGTATTCGCGGCCGATCATCAGTTCTACGACTTCATTGTCGGTCTTGGTGCCGGCTGGATAGGTTGCCACGTTGCGGCCGTTGCGAAAGACCGTGCAGTCGTCCGCGAGTTCGGCGATCTCGTGCATCCGATGCGAGATGTAGAGCAGCGCAAGCCCTTCCTCGCGCAGCCGCTTCAGGACGGCAAAGACCTTTGCCACGTCTGCGGCGGTCAACGCCGACGTCGCCTCGTCGAGGATCAGGATGCGCGGCTTGCGCGCCAGCGCCTTGGCGATCTCCACCATCTGGCGGCGCGACAGCGGCAGGTCCTTGACCAGCGCCGAAGGGTGGATATCCGAGGCGCCAGCCCGGGCAAGTGCCGCCTCGGCGAGCCTGCGCTGTGCGCGGCGGTCGACCATGCCGAACCGCGTGGGCGGATTGGAGATGATGATGTTGTCGGCCACGCTGAGTTCGGGGATCAGCGACAGTTCCTGGAAGATGCAGACGATGCCGGCGTCATTGGCCGCGGCCGGCGACGAGAAGGTCACCGCGCGGCCTTGCATGGTCATCATGCCTTCGTCGGGAGCCACGACGCCGGACATGATCTTGATCAGCGTCGACTTGCCCGCGCCATTCTCGCCCAGGATGGCATGGATGCGGCCGGGCATGACGGAAAGTTCCGCCTTTTCGAGCGCGCGCACGCCACCATAGCGCTTCGAAACGCCCTCCATGCGAAAGAGCGGAACCGCACCGTCCATCGGCCCCTCCCAGAGCTTCATTGAGAAACCGGCGCCGCGGGGTCTCCGCGGCGCCGGATGTCAGATGATTACTGGTTTTCCTGGGTCTGGCCCATGATTTCCTGCGCCGTGAAGTTGATGCCGCAGGTCGGGAAGGAGTTGCCGACGAAGAAGTTGTCGGACTGGTCGGGGAAGAAGTCCTGGCCTTCCTTGAAGTCCGGATCCTCGACGATCGCCAGCGGCAGCTTCACCGACTGGGGCACGACCTGCCCTTCGAGCGCGGCGATGGCCGTCTTGATGGCCACGGCGACCTGCGCCGGACCGGTACCGGCGGACGAGCACTTCAGGCCTTCCGCAGCATGCTTGGAGCAGAACTTGCGGAAGCCGTTCTCGGTCTCGCCGCCGAAAGGCACGAAGGGGTGCTTGGCGTCGATCATGGCCTGCACGACGCCGGTGTCGCCGCCTTGCGCGGTGATGCCCACAAACGGACCGCTCGTCGCGATCGCGTCGGCGGTCGCCTTCTGGGCCACGCCGTCGTCCCACTTGCCGACGACTTCCGTTACGTCCCACGTCTTGCCCGACGCTGCGAACGCTTCGTGGATGCCGTTGTGGCGGTCGGTATCGACGGACGTACCGGCAACGCCACGCACTTCCAGGATCTTGCCGCCCTCGGGAATGTGCTTGACCAGCCAGTTGCCCCACAGCGTGCCGAGGCCCTTCTGGTCGACGTTGACGTTGATGGCATCCTTGGTGTCGAGAATGTTGTCGAAGGCCACGAGGACGACGCCGGCTTCCTTGGCGCGCTTGATGACGGGCGCAAAGGCTGTCGGGTTCTGCGCGTTGACGACGATCGCGTCATAGCCGGAATCGATGAAGTTGTTGATCGCCGAAATCTGCGCCGGCACGTCCTCGCCCGTCGATACGACCTTGAATTCCTTCAGCTTGGCGGCGACCTCCGGCTGGGCAGCATAGGCCTTCGCCGTCTGGATCATCTGGATGCGCCATGTGTTGGCGATGTAGCCATTGGCCAGCGCGATACGATACGGACCGTCCTTCTTCGGGAACTTGAAGAACTGAGTGTCGGCCGCCCAGGGCGTAAAGCATTCCGGCTCGGCGGCCGGTCCCGTGACGATCTCAGGCTCTGCCATTGCGGCTGTCGTCAATAGCGATAGTGCCGTCGCGGCAAGCATGCCGCCCAGTATCGACTTGATCATTGTATCCTCCCAGGTGATTTGATCGTGTTGCATGCGAACGCATGATCGAGCATCTCGGCCCTTGCCTGTCGGGCTGTCGCCCGGACCATGCAATGGGACACGTCCTCCCCGCTCGACCCGTCTGGACAGGCGCCGATCTCCTCCCGAGGGCCTGACCTCACGGAAACCTAGCGAATTGTTTTTTGTATGTAAAGAACGACGGCCGGAGCAAAATCCGGATTTATCGGACAAATCGGTCGGCCCGAAAACAGTTGAAGCTTAAAACAGGTTTGACAGCGCGCTCGGCCGGCAACTACGCTATGCCGCAAGGATATGGAGGAGCCGGCATGGAGCAGATTCGCAGCGGAAGAGCCGCGTGCCGGTGAGCCCGCGGCGCGCGCTCGTGACGGGTGGAGGCCGTGGGATTGGGCGCGCCATCGCGGCGGCGCTGACCGGCGCGGGCCTCCATGTCACCATCATCGGCCGCGACGGCGCGACGCTCGAAGCGGCCATCGCCGCAGGCGATGCGGCAGTCTCCCATGCGCTGGACGTCACCGACGCGTCGGCGCTTTCGGCCTTCATCGCCGAAAGCGGCCCTTTTGATACGCTGGTCAACAATGCCGGCGGTGCATCGACCGGACCGTTCCTCAGGACGGACGCGGCCGCCTTTCGCGCGATGTACACGCTCAATGTCGAGAGCGCCGTCACCGCCATGCACGCCTGCCTGCCCGCAATGGCGGCGGCAGGCTTCGGCCGGATCATCAATGTCGCTTCCGTGGCCGGCCTGAAGGGCTACCCCTACGTATCCGCCTATGTCGCGGCCAAGCACGCCATCGTCGGGCTGACCCGGGCGCTGGCGCTCGAATATGCCAGGAGCGGCGTCACCATCAACGCGCTCTGTCCCGGCTACACCGACACCGACCTGGTGGCGGGAAACGTGAAAACGATCGCCGCCAAGACCGGCAGGTCCGAACAGGACGCCCGCGCGCACTTCGAGGCAAGCAATCCGATGGGCCGCCTGATCCGGCCCGAGGAAGTGGCCGACGCGGCCGTCTGGCTTGCAGGCGTTGGATCGAGCGCCATTACCGGGCAGAGCATCGTGATTGCGGGGGCCGAGCTGTGACGGGCGACGAGGCGACTGCGGACTGGATCGACGGCGAGACCAAGGTCGCCGAGTCGCCCGGCGATCACCGCACCGAGCTTCATCTCTGGCTCAGGCTTCTGACCTGCACCACGCTGATCGAGTCGGAAGTGCGCCGCCGGCTGCGCGAGGAATTCGACTTCACCCTGCCCCGCTTCGACCTGATGGCGCAGCTCGAGAAAGCCAAGGACGGGCTGGTGCTGGGCGAACTGTCGCGGCGCATGATGGTGTCGGCCGGCAACATCACCGCTCTTGTCGAGCGGCTGGTCGAGATGGGCTACATCACCCGCACCGCGGCCGCCAACGACAAGCGCGTCCAGATCATCCGTCTGACCCGCAGCGGCCACGCCGAATTCGCCCGCATGGCCGAGCAGCATGGCGACTGGATCGGCAACCTCTTTGCCGGGCTGGGCGAAGACGACATCGAAGCGCTGATGGCCTCGCTCGCCAAGCTGAAGAGTTCGGTCAGGGCGGGACTGAAGGGGTAGGCTCGCGGATGTCGGTGGTGCGTCCTTCGAGGCTCGCCCATGAAATGTTGCGATAGCTCTGCTATGGACGTGGGGGCTCGCACCTCAGGATGAGGACCGGGTTTATCCGCTCATTCGCTCCGACAAACTCGAAGATGCAGGCCCATCGTCCAGGCGCCCGGGGTCCTCATCCTGAGATGCGAGCCCGCATGACTTCTCTCAAGATCGGGAAAGCCGTAGCGGGCGAGCCTCGAAGGACGCACCATCCCCTGGACGTTTAACTAACCTCCACCTTCGCATGCCTCTTCGGCTTGGCCTTCATCTGCAGCTCCCGCTGCTTTTCCGCCGTCTTGGCGAGTTCGCGCATCGCCTGGCTGCGGCCGGGCAGATACGGCTTCGGCCAGGACTGGTTGCGCGCGCCGTACCAGGCCTGCGCCTGGCGTACGAAATACGGGTTCCACAGCATCGGCCGGCCGAGCGCCACCAAATCGGCGCGGCGCGTGTGCAGGATCGTGTTGATCTGCGCCGCCTCGGTGATGGCGCCCACCGCCATGGTCGCGATCTTGGGCACGTTGCGGATCGCCTCGGAGAACTGCACCTGATACATGCGGCCATAGACCGGCTTCTGGTCCGGCACCGTCTGCCCCGACGAGACGTTGATCAGATCGCAGCCGGCGTCGCGGAACGCTTCGGTGATGGCAAAGATGTCCTCTTCCGAGATCCCGCCTTCCTTCCAGTCCGATGCCGAGATGCGCACTGACATCGGCCGGTTCTCCGGCCACGCCGCCCGCATCGCCGAAAACACCTCGATCGGATAGCGCAGCCGGTTCTCGATCGTCCCGCCGTACTCGTCGGCACGCTGGTTGGTCAGCGGCGACAGGAAGGAAGCAAAGAGATAGCCGTGCGCGCAGTGCAGTTCGAGCATGTCGAAGCCGGCGCGCGCCGCGCGCTCTGCCCCTTGCACGAAATCCGCCTTCACCCTGTCCATCTCGGCACGGTCGATCTCGCGCGGCGGCGCGCTGACGCCCTCGAACCAGGGCAACGGCGAGGCCGACAACAGCGGCCAGTTGGCCGCCGGCTCCGGCAACGGGTAGTCCGCCTTTTCCCAGCCGAGTTGGGTCGATCCCTTGCGGCCGGCATGGCCGAGCTGCATCGTCACCTTGGTATCGGAACTGGCATGCACGAAGTCGACGATGCGTTTCCACTGCGCCTCGTGGCCATCGGTCCACAGGCCCGGGCAACCGGGCGTGATGCGCGCGTCGGGCGACGGGCAGGTCATTTCCACGAACATCAGCCCGACGCCGCCCAGCGCATGCGACGTGTAGTGCGAAAAATGCCAGTCGGTGAGGTTGCCATCCGTATCGGCGGAATATTGCGCCATCGGCGCCATCACGGCGCGGTTCGGCAGCTCCATGCCGCGCAGATGGAATTTCGTGAACATCGGCGTCGGCCGCGTCTCGCGATAGTCGTCGCCCGTCTCGCGAAAGACCCGCTCATAGAAGGCATCGTCCACCTGCCGCACGAAGTCGGGGTCGCGCAGAACGAGATTGTCGTAGGTGATCGACTTGGCCCGGCACATCACCACCATGGCAAACTGCGCCGGGTCCATGTCGAAGGAGCGGTTCATGTGCTCGAACCATGACAGCGACACGTCGGCATTGTGCTGGATCACCTGGCAGGGCGTGCGGCGCGCGTCGTCATAGGCCTGGAACGCGGCCGGCACGCTCGTCTCGCCCTGCGCCACCACCGCGTCCGACAGCGCGATGGCGCATTCCATGGCGAGCTTGGTGCCCGAGCCGATCGAGAAATGCGCCGACGCCTTGGCGTCGCCGAGGATGACGATGTTGTCGTGCCACCATTTCTCGCAGAAGATTCTTGGAAAGCGCCGCCACATCGAGCGGTTGAGCAGGAGGGGATGGCCCGCAAGCTCCTCGGCAAAGATGGCCTTGAGCTTGGCCTTCGAACCCTCTTCGTCGAACTCCTGGAACCCGTGTCCCTGGAAACAGGCCTCGTCCATCTCGAAGACCCAGGTCGAGCGGTCGGGCTCGTACTGGTAGGTATGGGCGCAGATCACGCCGTGCTCGGTCTGGCGGAAGAAGTAGTTGAACTCGTCCATCGGCCGCGTCGAGCCCATCCAGCAGAAGCGGTTCGCCTTCATCGACACGGACGGCTGGAAACTCTCCTTGAAATGCTCGCGGATCGGCGAGGCGATCCCGTCGGAAGCCACGATGATGTCCGAATCCGCGAAGCGCGTCGCCAGCATGTCGGGCTCGATGCGCTCGCCGAAGGTCATTTTCACGCCAACCTCGCGGCAGCGCTCCTGCAGCGTGTTGAGCAGTTTCACCCGCGACGTCCCGCAGAACCCGTTGCCGGCGCAGCGCAGCGTCTCGCCCTTGTAGTGGATCGCGATGTCGTCCCAATAGGCGAAATTGTCCCGTATCTTTTTGTAGGATTCCGGATCGCGCGACAGGAACTCGTCCAGCGTGTCGTCGGAAAACACGACGCCGAAGCCGAACGTGTCGTCGGCCCGGTTCTGCTCGTGGACCTCGATGACCCAGTCGGGTCGCGCCTTCTTGGTCAGAAGCGCGAAATAGAGGCCGCCCGGACCGCCGCCGACAACCGTGATGCGCATCTCGCTGTCTCCGTCCGCATCAGCCGCCCTTCGGCGGCGCACCAATTATTTTAAATCTAAAGCAACTCGGCGCAAAAGCCAGTGGCAGGAGCACGCACCAGACTGTTTTTTGCATGCCTTTGACACGGCTTCGCAGGCTCGCGACGCGCCGAAAACGATCCCCGCGCGGTCGGCGCGTCAGTCCGGAACGACTGCCGTCGCCTGGATCTCGACCAGTGCCGCGTCCTCGATCAGTCCCGAAACCTGGACGACGGCCATGGCCGGATAGTGCCGGCCCATCGTCGCGCGGTAGGCGGCACCGATCTCCTTGATCCGAGCCATGTAGTCCTTCCGGTCGATCAGGTACCAGGTCATGGTCGTGACGTGCTCCGGCCCCGCCCCTGCCACCGCCAGCACATCGACGATGTTCTGCAGCGTCTGGCGCACCTGGCCCGGCAGGTCGAGCGCCTCCCACACGCCTTGGCCAGTCCAGCCGACCTGGCCACCGGTGAAGACGATACGCCCGCGCGCCTCGATGCCATTGGCGTAGCCGAGCGGCCTGGCCCAGCCTTCCGGCTGCAGGATCTTGTGCGGGGTGATCTTGGTGACGTCAGAGGGAGAAAAGTCGTTCATAGAAAACCTGTTAGGTTGGAAGAAGCCCAAAACCCGACACCCGCTTGGTTCCGGCGCACCGGTTGGAGGTTCGTCAGGGCGAGTCGGAGTCGAAGACCGGCGCGTAAGCGACCAGAATGGTGATGTCCGAGCACCAAAGCGGAGCGTACGTTTGCGTACGTGAGCATCGGAGCGCAGGAAATCGCCATTTGCAGTCCGCCCTCACGGATTTCCCTCACGCAATCTGAAGCGCTGGATCTTGCCCGTCTGCGTCTTCGGCAGCGTCTCCACGAACTTGACCGAGCGCGGGTATTTGTAGGGCGCGATCGTCGCCTTCACGAAGTCCTGCAGCCGCTTGGCGGTATCGGCCCCGACTGCGACGCCCTCGACGAGGACCACATGCGCCTCGACGATCTGGCCACGCTCCTCGTCGAAAACGCCGATCACCGCGCATTCTCGCACCTCGGCATGCGCAAGCAGCGCCGCCTCGACCTCGGGCCCGGCGATGTTGTAGCCCGACGACACGATCATGTCGTCGCTGCGCGCCTGGAAGTGGAACGTGCCGTCCGCGTCCTGCACGAAACTGTCGCCTGGCAGGTTCCAGCCGTCGCGGACGTAGACACGCTGCCGCGTGTCAGCGAGGTAGCGGCACCCCGTCGGCCCACGTACGGCGAGATGTCCCGTCGTGCCACGCGGCACCTCCTGCATGTTTTCATCCACGATCCTTGCCTCGTAGCCGGTGACCGGCCGGCCGGTCGAGGCAGGCGCGTTGTCGTCGAGCCGGTTGGAAATGAAGATATGCAGCATTTCGGTCGCGCCGATCCCGTCGAGGATCGGCTTGCCGGTCTTCTTCGTCCACTCCTCATAAACCGGCGCTGGAAGGGTTTCGCCGGCCGACACCGCGATCCGGAGCGAGGACAGGTCGGCGCCCTCGTCCATGGCGCGCAGCATCGCGCGATAGGCCGTCGGCGCGGTAAAGCTGATCGTGGCGCGATAGCGCTCGATGATCTCGATCATGTTGGGCGGCGAGGCGTTTTCCAGGAGCGTCGCTGCCGCCCCGAAGCGCAGCGGAAAGATCGCCAGCCCGCCGAGCCCGAAGGTGAAGGCGAGCGGCGGCGATCCGACGAACACGTCGTCGGGCGTGACCTGCAGCACCTCCTTCGCATAGCCATCCGCGATGATCAGCAGGTCGCGGTGAAAATGCATCGTCGCCTTGGGTATGCCAGTCGTGCCCGACGTAAAGCCGAGCAGCGCGACATCGTCACGACCCGTCTTCACCGCCTCGAAGCGCACCGGCTTGTTGAGCGCGGCGCGATCGAGTTCGGCGTCATGATTGGCAGTGCCGTCGAAGCCGACGACCTGGCGCAGGAAGGCGCTGTCCTTGGAACAAGTGACCAACTCCTCCATCAGCCGAGGGTCGCACAGCGCCAGGGAAATCTCCGCCTTGTCGACAATGGTGGTCAGTTCGCCGGCGCGCAGCATCGGCATGGTGTTGACCACCACGGCGCCGGCTTTTGTCGCCGCCAGCCAGCAGGCAACCATCGCGGGATTGTTGGCCGAGCGGATCAGCACCCGGTTTCCGGGCTTGACGCCGTAGTCGGCGACGAGCGCGTGCGCCAGGCGATTGGTCCAGTCCGACAGCTCCTTGTATGTGCGCCGCCGCCCATTGCCGATCAGCGCGACGTTGTCGCCAAACCCCTGCTCGACCAGCCTGTCGGTGAGTTCGACGCCGGCATTGAGGTATTCGGGATAGTCGAAACCATCGAGCAGCAGGTCGGGCCACTGCTCGATGGGCGGCAGGTTGCGCCGCGCAAAATCGTCGCTATGGGCGGACGGCCCCAGCATCAGGCGTTCGCTTCTTCCGGGAGGAAGTCCACATCATGGTCGGCCGACAGCTGCATGATCGTCGGGATGTCAGTCTTGTCATGCAGTTCCTCGAAGAGCTCCTTCAACCGGCCCGCCGGCGATACCCAGAACAGCGCGCGGACAGGCTTGTCGGTCTTGTTGAAATAGCCGTGCGGTATGCCGCGGGGCATGCGCACGAGATCGCCCGCCTTGGCCGTCGTCCATTCACCGTCGAGCTTCAGCGCAAGTTCGCCTTCCTGAACCAGGATGAACTCGTCCTGGTCCGGGTGGATATGCACCGGCACGAACTGGCCGGGTTCGCTGTTGGTCTCGAAGGCAAAGGCAGAGTCGCAGACCGCCTTGGGATAATAGGTCTGGCCGAGAATGTTCCACTTCACGCCGTCGAACCCGCTGCCGTTTGCGGTGACGCCCTTCTGCAAATCCTTCGTCATGTCGCTTGTCCCCTCTGTTGCCGTTCAGCCTTGTTTTCCCGCCATCACCTGCCGGGCAATGACCACTTTCTGCACGTCGGACGCGCCCTCGTAGATGCGCAATGCCCTGATCTCGCGATAGAGGCTCTCGATGATGTGCCCCTTGCGAACGCCGTCGCCGCCATGCAGCTGCACCGCCTTGTCGATCACGCTCTGTGCGCGGTCCGTGGCGTAGAGCTTGGCCATCGCCGCTTCCCGCGTCACGCGCGGCGCCCCGGAATCCTTTGTCCAGGCCGCCCGGTAGATGAGCAACGCGGCCGCGTCGACGTCGAGCGCCATGTCGGCGATATGGCCCTGGACCATCTGCAGATCGCCCAGCGGCGCGCCGAACAGCTGTCGCGAGGATGCCCGCGACACGCTCTCGTCGAGCGCTCGCCGGGCAAAGCCGAGCGCGGCCGCGCCCACCGTGGAGCGAAAGACGTCGAGCACGGCCATCGCCATCTTGAACCCGTCGCCCGCCCTGCCGATCATTGCCGACACCGGCAGCCGCAACTGGTCGAAGGAAAGCTGCGCCAGCGGATGCGGTGCCACGACCTCGATGCGCTCGGCGACCGACAGGCCTTTTGTATCGGCCGGCACCAGGAAGGCCGACAGGCCGCGCGCGCCCGGCGCCTCGCCCGTGCGGGCAAACGTCACGTAGAAATCGGCGATGCCGCCATTGGAGATCCAGGTCTTCTCGCCGGACAGCACGAAGTCGTCGCCATGGCGCGTCGCCGTCATGTCCATGTTGGCGACGTCGGACCCGGAGCGTGGCTCCGACAGCGCAAAAGCGGCGATCGCGGTGCCGGCCCGCGTGCGGTCCAGCCACAGCTTCTGCTCGTCCGACCCGAACAGGCTGATCGTGCCCGTGCCCAGCCCCTGCATGGCGAAGGCGAAGTCGGCAAGCCCGTCATGGCGCGCCAGCGTCTCGCGCGTGATGCACAGCATGCGCACGTCGAGCGGTGCCGGCGCAGCGCGGTCGACGGCGGTCGGCAACAGCCAGCCGTCCCGGCCCAGCATTGCGACGAGGTCGCGGCAGGCGGCATCGACGTCATGATGGTCGACCGGAAGATTCGTGGCGCACCACGCCTCGAGCCGATCGGCCCAGACGCGATGGCGATCCTCGAAGAACGGCCAAGAGAGGAAGCTGCGGTCAGGCATCGAGCCGCACCTCTGGGCGTCCCGTACACGCACCCCCCTCTGGCCTGCCGGCCATCTCCCCCTCAAGGGGGGAGATCAGTCTCGTTGCCCGGCTGCCCTGATCTGCGACGCCGAAGATTGGATCTTTCGGCCTGAGCGCGTGATCTCCCCCCTTGAGGGGGAGATGGCCGGCAGGCCAGAGGGGGGTGAGCGCAACCCGATCCGATTTCATTAATTGCCCCCGAACACTGGCTTTTCCTTCGCCACGAACGCCCGGTATGCCCGCTCGAAGTCCTTGGTCTGCATGCACAGCGCCTGGGCCTGGGCCTCCGCCTCGATCGCCTGGTCGAGGCCCATCGACCATTCCTGGTTGAGCTGCGTCTTGGTGATGCCGTGTGCAAAGGTTGGGCCGGACACGATCCGTCCGGCAAGCTCCAGCGCCTCCGCTTCCAAAGCCTCGGGGGCGACCAGCCTGTTGTAGAACCCCCAGCGCTCGCCCTCCTCGGCGCTCATCGTGCGGCCGGTGTAGAGGAGTTCGGCCGCCCTGCCCTGCCCGATGATCCTGGGCAGGATGGCGCAGGCACCCATGTCGCAGCCGGCAAGACCGACGCGGGTAAAAAGGAAGGCGGTCTTGGCCGCCGGCGTCGCCAGTCTGATGTCGGATGCCATGGCGATGATGGCGCCCGCCCCCACCGCCACGCCATCGACGGCCGAAATGATCGGCTTGCCGCAGTTCAGCATCGCCTTGACGAAATCCCCCGTCATGCGCGTGAAGGCGAGCAGCTGCTTCATGTCCATCGCCACCAGCGGCCCGATGATGTCGTGGACATCGCCGCCGGAGCAGAAGTTCCCGCCATTGGGCAGGAAGACGACACAGTGGATATCGTCTTCGTAGACAAGCTGGCGGAATGTGTCGCGCAACTCGGCATAAGACTCGAAGGTCAGCGGATTCTTGCGCTCCGGCCGGTCGAGGCGGATCGTGGCGACGCCCCCCGCTACACTCCAGAGGAAGGTTCTTGGCGCCAAATTGCCCGTCGCCATCGCGCGCCTCCATGCCGTTGCCGAATGGACAATCTCGCATCGCCGCCCACGCAATTCAAGCAAGAAACTTTAGGGTTGAACTAATTTACCGAGGTCCGGCGGCAGGGTGCAATCCTGGCGTGAACGGTTTCAATCGATTGAGGTCGGCTCCGCCCGTCCACGGCGCGAAATGCGCGCCAGGACGGCAAAAAACCCGCTTGCAGCCGTCCCTTTTTCGACTATTCCGGAAGGTGGAACAAAAAACTTCACCTTCAAGGAGCATGTGCCCATGGCCCGGATCACCCTTCGTCAGTTGCTCGATCACGCGGCGGAGTATGGCTACGGCGTGCCAGCCTTCAACATCAACAACATGGAACAGGCGCTAGCGATCATGGAGGCCGCTGCGGCCGTCGACGCGCCTGTCATCCTGCAGGCCTCGCGCGGCGCGCGTTCCTATGCCAACGACATCATGCTGCGCCACATGATGGACGCCGTCACCGAAATCCACCCGACCATCCCTGTCTGCGTGCATCTCGACCATGGCAACGAGCCCGGCACCTGCATGACCGCGATCCAGTCCGGCTTCACCTCCGTGATGATGGACGGCTCGCTGAAGGCCGACGGCAAGACGCCGGGCGACTGGGACTACAATGTCGGCGTGACGAAGACGGTAACCGACATGGCTCACCTCGGCGGCATTTCCGTCGAGGGCGAACTCGGCGTGCTGGGCTCGCTGGAAAGCGGTATGGGCGAGGCCGAGGACGGACACGGCGCCGAAGGCGTTCTGTCGCACGACCAGTTGCTGACCAACCCGGACGAAGCGGTGAAATTCGTCGCCGAGACCAAGGTCGACGCGCTTGCGATCGCCATGGGCACCTCGCACGGCGCCTACAAGTTCTCGCGCAAGCCCGACGGCACGGTGCTGGCGATGAACGTCATCGAGGAGATCCACCGCAAGCTGCCGAACACCCATCTCGTGATGCACGGCTCGTCGTCGGTGCCGGAAGACCTGCAGGAGATCATCAACAGCTTCGGCGGCAAGATGAAACCGACCTGGGGCGTGCCCGTCGAGGAAATTCAACGCGGTATCAAGCACGGCGTGCGCAAGATCAACATCGACACCGACAACCGCATGGCCATGACCGGCCAGATCCGGAAAGTGCTTTCCGAGGATCCGAGCGAGTTCGACCCGCGCAAATATCTCAAGCCCGCCATGGCCGCCATGACGAAGCTCTGCCGCCAGCGCTTCGAGGAGTTCGGTACCGCCGGCCACGGCGCGTCGATCACGCCCATTCCCGTTGCCGAGATGGCCAAGCGCTACAAGTCCGGCAGCCTCGACCCGAAGTTCGGCTGAGCATCCCCTTCGCCCCTTGCGGGGGCGAGCGGCCGGTTCGCGCCAGCGAACTCGTCGTGCCGGTGGCACGACGAACGGCCCGCGAAGGCCCGGACGCTGCGAAGCTGCGGGGACCCGGCGGGTAGATGGGCGCGAAGCGGCTGGAGGGAGTTGCCAAGGCAGCGCTCCGGGCTCAATAAACGTCAAGCTACAATGCACCGACCCCACCCGGAGCCCACCATGGCAAAAATCCCGCTCATCGAAATCTGCGTCGAAGGCATTGACGGCCTCGTTGCGGCGCAGGTCGCTGGCGCCGACCGGGTAGAACTCTGCGCGGCGCTGGTCGAGGGCGGCCTGACACCGAGCATCGGCACGGTACGCGCCGCACTGGCCGTCGCGACAATTCCGTTCCATGTCATCGTGCGTCCGCGCGGCGGCGACTTTCTCTACAGCGACCTCGAACATCGGTCGATGCTGGACGATGTGGCTGCGCTGCGCGACGCCGGCGTTGCGGGGATCGTGATAGGCTGCCTGCGGGCGGACGGCACGGTTGACGAAGAGCGCATGACGGCATTGACCGAGGCCGCCGGTCCGCTCGCGGTAACCTGCCATCGCGCCTTCGACATGACCCGCGATCCGCTGGAGGCGCTTGAAGCGCTGATCCGCTGCGGCGTCGATCGCGTTCTGACCAGCGGCCAGCGCGATTCGGCCATCGAGGGCGCCGACCTCCTCGCCGATCTTGTCGAAAGAGCCGGCAACCGCATCATCGTGATGGGCTGCGGCGCGCTCGATGCCGACAACATCCGCAACATCCAGCGCCACACCGGTCTCAGCGAAATGCACTTTGCCGCACTGCGCGACGTGCCGAGCGGCATGCTCTACCGCAACGCCCACGTCGGCATGGGCGGCAGCAACCTCGAGCGCGAGTACCGCAACACGGTTACCGACGGCGAGGCGGTCGCCGCCGCCATTGCAGCAGTGCGAAAGGCCTGATGCCCAATCGGCACGATCACCGGGTCATGCAAGACTGGTAGATCGCCGCCGAGAGAGTTCGCCCACTTCGTACTCTCAGGTCACGTTCGTATTCCAGCCAATCCTGGCATTGGGGTTGCCTGCCCAGATGCTGGCGCTGGTTTCGCGGATTGCGTCGCCATGGTTGGACCATCCGCCAAACGAGCAGTGGATGACCCGATCGATTCCGCCGATTCCCCCGCCGCCATTGACCGCCGACACCAACCCGATATGCCCCTCACTCCCGCCATGGTCGGGATAGACCACGAATGCCCCGACTTCGGGCATGGCCATCTCTTCAAAGAAGCCCCACGAACTGACCACGTCCGCGTGGATGCCGGTTGTCTCGAACCAGCCCCCGTTGATCGCCTGGTACTTCGGGTGATTGACGACCCGGGAAATGCGAAGGCACCAGGCCAGGAAGCCGCTGCAATCAATCCGTGCGCCCGATGACGGCCACGTTGCCGCGCCGAGCGGCGGCGTAACCCCTGGGCTCGAATACCGCGTGTTCTTGCCCAGGCCCGAACGTGCCCGCTGCATCAGCGTATTGACCTGCATTTTCCCCTCCCGCTGGCCGAACGAGACGAGAGCATACGCGCTCTAGTGAAAAATACAACTATACCGTGCTTATTCTCCAATATACATCTTATAGGTGTAGAAATGCTGTTCGAACAGTGCAGCCGACGACGGCGGGTGGGCATCGACGCAGCCGCTCGACGTTCCGTGGGCGGAACGGTCGGCAACGAAAAAGGGGGCGCGAACGCCCCCTTGGTCGAATGTCCTGAAGTGGTGGATCAGCCGTTGGCTCTTTTGACCGCGCGCTTGGCCATCACCACGATCAAGTTCGCGCGATACTCCGCCGAAGCATGCATGTCGCTCATCAGGCTGCCCGAGGCTACGGTGACCCCGTCGAGCGCCGATGGTGCGAAGTTGCTGGCCAGCGCGCCTTCGATCTCCTTCGAGCGAAACACGCCGCTGTCGCCCGCTCCGGCCACCGCGACGCGCACGCCGCCATTGCCCTTGGCCACGAAGACGCCGACGATCGCGTAGCGCGAGGCCGGATTGCGGAATTTCTCGTAGCCCGCCTGGGCGGGGATCGGCACCCGCACCGCCTTGACGATCTCGCCCTCCTCCAGCGCGGTCTCGAATAGACCGGTAAAGAAGTTCTCCGCGCTGATTTCGCGGCGATCGGTCACAATGGTCGCGCCTGTCGCCAGAAGCGCGGCGGGATAGTCGGCCGCGGGGTCGTTGTTGGCGATCGATCCACCGATCGTGCCCTTGTAGCGCACATGCGGATCGCCGATCAGCGATGCCAGATGCGACAGCGCGGGAAAGGCGGCCTTCAGTGCCTTGTCCTGCGACACCTCGAAATGCGTCGATCCGGCGCCGATCGTCACCGTTCCGCCGGACACCGTGATGCCCTTGAGTTCGGCGACATGGGCGAGATCGACGAGATCGCTCGGCGCCGCAAGGCGCGTCTTCATGGCCGGGATCAGCGTCATGCCCCCGGAAAGGAGCTTTGCGTCACCGGTCTTGACCAGGGCCGCTGCTTCGGCAAGCGACGTGGCGCGATGGTAGTTGACTGCGTACATGTGATGTCTCCCTCCGGGAGAAAGCGAATGGCGAGGGGCAAACGGCGCACGGGAACGATCCCAAGACGCTCGACCCTCTTTCCCTCTTCGCTCCTCCCTGTTCCCTAAGGCTTCTGTTTCAGTGCTTCGCCGCCCGAGCCGCCGCCCAGACCTTCTGGGGCGTGGCCGGCATGGAAAGGTCGTTGGTGCCGATCGCGTCGGTGATCGCATTGATCACGGCCGGCGGCGAACCGATAGCGCCGGCCTCGCCGCAGCCCTTGAGGCCGAGCGGGTTGGACGGAGCGGGCGTGTTCGACGTCGAGACCTGGAAGGACGGCAGGTCGCCCGCGCGCGGCATGGTGTAGTCCATGTAGCTCGCGGTCAGGAGCTGCCCCGTATCGTCGTAGAAGGCGCCTTCGAGCAGCGCCTGGCCGACGCCCTGGGCGATGCCGCCATGCACCTGGCCCTCGACGATCATCGGGTTGATGATGTTGCCGAAATCGTCGGCCGCCACGAACTGGATGATGTCGGTATGGCCCGTATCCGGATCGACCTCCACCTCGCAGATGTAGCAGCCCGCCGGGAAGGTAAAGTTGGACGGATCGTAGAAGGCGGTCTCCTTCAGGCCCGGTTCCATGCCCGACGGCAGGTTGTGGGCCGTATAGGCGGCCAGCGCCATCTGGAACCACGGCACGTTCTTGTCGGTGCCGGCGACCTTCAGCGTGCCGTCCTCGATGACGATGTCGCCCTCGTCGGCTTCGAGCAGGTGGGCGGCGATCTTCTTGGCCTTTGCCTCGACCTTGTCGAGCGCCTTGACGATGGCGGACATGCCGACCGCGCCAGAGCGCGAGCCATAGGTGCCCATACCCATCTGGACCTTGTCGGTGTCGCCGTGCACGATCGACACCGAGTCCATCGACACGCCGAAGCGTTCATTGACCAGCTGGGCAAAAGTCGTCTCGTGGCCCTGGCCATGGCTGTGCGAGCCCGTCAGAACCTCGATCGTGCCGACCGCGTTGACCCGCACTTCGGCCGATTCCCACAGGCCGACGCCGGCGCCGAGCGAACCCACCGCCGCCGACGGCGCGATGCCGCAGGCCTCGATATAGCAGCTCATGCCAATGCCACGAAGCTTGCCGCGGCTGGCTGCCTCCGCCTTGCGGCTGGGGAAACTTGCATACCCGGCGGCCGCCATCGCTGCGTCGAGCGAGGCTGCGTAGTCGCCGGCGTCATAGCACATGATGACCGGTGTCTGGTGCGGGAAGGAGGTGACGAAGTTCTTGCGCCGCAGTTCCGCGGGCGACACGCCGAACTGGCGCGCAGCCGTCTCCATCAGGCGCTCCATGACAAAGGTTGCCTCCGGCCGCCCGGCGCCCCGATAGGCGTCGACCGGGGCGGTGTTGGTGTAGATCGCCTTCACATTGGCGTGGATGGCGGGGATGTTGTACTGGCCCGACAGAAGCGTCGCGTAGAGATAGGTGGGCGTGGCCGACGAGAACAGCGACATGTAGGCGCCGAGATTGGCCTGCGTCTCGACCTTCAGGCCGATGATCTTGTGGTCCTTGTCGAACGCCATCTGGGCGTGCGTGTGGTGGTCGCGGCCATGCGCGTCGGTAAGGAAGCTCTCGGTGCGGTCGGCCACCCACTTGACCGGCACCCCGGTCTTCTTGGACGCCCAGAGGCAGACGATCTCTTCCGGATAGATGTAGATTTTCGAGCCGAAACCGCCGCCCACGTCGGGCGCGATGACTCGGAGCTTGTTTTCCGGAGCGACATTGTAGAACGCGCTCATCACCAGCCGGGCGACATGCGGGTTCTGCGATGTCGTCCAGCAGGTGTAGTGGTCCTCGGCCTTGTCGTACTGGCCCAGAGCCGCGCGCGGCTCCATGGCGTTCGGAACGAGCCGGTTGTTGATGATGTCGAGCGTGACGATATGGGCAGCGTTGGAAAGGGCGGCCGCGGTCTCGTCGGGATTGCCGAGATCCCAGTCAAAGATCAGATTGTTGTCGGCCTCAGGATGGATCTGCGGCGCGCCCGCATCCATCGCCTTCGACGCGTCGATGACGGAATCGCGCAATTCATAGGCGATCTCGACCTTTTCGGCGGCGTCGCGGGCCTGGCCCTTGGTGTCGGCAACCACAATGACCACCGCGTCGCCGACATAGCGCACCCGGTCGACGGCCAGCGGCGACCACGCGCCCATCTTCATCGGCGTGCCGTCCTTGGAGTGGATCATCCATCCGCAGATCAGGTTGCCGATGCCGTCCGCCTTGAGTTCACGGCCGGTCAGGACGCCGATGACGCCCGGCATGGCCTTGGCCTTCGTCACGTCGATCGACGTGATGTCGGCATGCGCATGAGGACTGCGCACGAATGCCGCATGCTTCATTCCCGGAACGACCATGTCGTCGACATAGCGTCCGGCTCCCGTGATGAACCGCTTGTCTTCCTTGCGCGCAACGCGCGCCCCGATGCCTTCGATGCCCATGGTGTTCCTCCCTTCGGGCGACAGTCGGCAGTCGGCAATCGGCAGTCGAATGGACTACACGCAAAGCCGATGCCGAAGCGCCTCCATTAATCCGACTGCCGATTGCCGATTGCCGATTGCCGATGCATCAAGCCGCCTTCGCCTTGCCCGCCGACATTGTCTGCGATGCGGCGAGAACGGCCTTCACGATATTGTGGTAGCCGGTGCAGCGGCAGATGTTGCCCTCCAGCTCGGCGCGCACGGTGGCCTCGTCCAGGCCTTCCGGGTGGCGGTTGATGATGTCGGTCGCCGCCATGATCATGCCGGGCGTGCAGAAACCGCACTGCAGGCCATGATGTTCCTTGAATGCGGCCTGCACCGGATGCAGATCGGCGCCGTCAGCCAGACCCTCGATCGTCACCACGGTCGAGCCCGATGCCTGAACGGCAAGCATGGTGCACGCCTTGACGGCCTTGCCATCCACGTGGACGACGCAGGCGCCGCACTGCGACGTGTCGCAACCGACATGTGTGCCCGTCAGGCCGAGGTTTTCCCGCAGGAAATGCACCAGCAGCGTGCGGTCTTCCACCACGCCGCTCACATTTCGCCCATTCACGGTAAGTGTCACGTCCGACATAGTCCCTCCCTTACTCTCTCGTCCTCCGCGCAGGCGTCTTCGCACCCGACGAAACCAAATCATACACGGCAATGCGGCCGGCGGAAGAGCATTCCTCGCCTCGATGCTCCGGAGAATGCAGCCGAGGCCCCGAGCCGTATATTGTACTTAAGGCCACAGATCGCACGCCCGTCGTTCCCATTGCCATTGCCAAAATCGGAGCGGCGACCAACTATGCGGCAACCGCCCCGATGCATCGCATCGACAAGAGGCGCGCCGGAGGGATCAGGGAGGATCGACGCTGGTTTGCACGAGGACGATCTATGGCTGCGGACTGTCCGTTCTTGCAACGGAACAGCCTGACACCGAGGCATTTGCCCGCGCGGTCCACCAGGAAGCAGACGCGATCGATGCCGGCTTTGCGCTGTTCTTTTTCTCCCAGGCACTGGTCAGCGCGCGCGATCTTTCCCAGTCCCTGTCCCGCCACGCGCCGACGCTTGCCTATGCCGGCTGTTCGACGGCCGGAGAAATCACGCCGACGGGTCTGGAGGAAGGCCAGATGCTGGCCATGCTCTTTCCGGCGCGGTCCTTCGCCGCGGTCAGCGCCATGATCAAGAACCTGTCGACCTCGGCGATGGACGGAATCGCCGGCCAGGTCGGCGCGCTCAGGCGCAGCCTGCAGGCCCGCACCGGCCGTCCCAATTCCGGCAGCGTCTTCGCGCTCTGCCTGGTCGACGGCCTGTCCTATGCCGAAGAGGCGGTTACTTCGGCCATTCACTGGGGCCTCGACGACATCCCGATGATCGGCGGCTCGGCCGGCGACGATCTCAAGTTCGAGACGACCACGCTAATCGCGAATGGCGACGTGGCATCGGACTGCGCCATTGTGATCCTGATCTCGACGGACATCCCGTTCCACGTCTTCAAGACGGAGAATTTCGTGCCGACCGACGAGAAGCTCATCGTCACGTCCTCCGATCCGGATCGGCGCATCGTGCACGAGTTCAACGCCGGCAGCGCCGCGGAAGAGTTCGCGCTCGCCATTGGCATCGCGCCGGAGGCGCTGACGCCACTCAGCTTCGCCTCCCATCCCGTGGTGGTCAGGGTCGGCGGCGAGTACTACTGCCGCTCAATCCAGAAACTCAATCCGGATGGGTCTCTCTCCTTCTTCTGCGCTGTCGACGACGGCATCGTGCTCTCCATCGCGCAGCCCACGAGCATGGTCGACACGACCACGACCGCGCTCAGGGACGCGGGCGAAGAGGTCGGGGGCATCGACATGGTGCTCGGCTTCGACTGCGTCCTGCGCCGGCTGGACGCCCAGAACAGGCAGGTTTTCCGAGAAATGTCGGAACTCTATCGCGAAAACAACGTCATCGGCTTCGGCACCTATGGCGAGCAGTATCGGAGCATGCATCTCAACCAGACGTTTACGGGCATCGCGTTTGGCCTGCGCCAGGCCGCGGAGTAGTCCGCAGCCATGCCCATCCGCGAGATCGACGACATCGACAAGCTGAAGAAGATCAACGCCGCGCTGATCTCGCGCGTCGAGCGGTCGATGGACCAGCAGGGCAACGCCTTCACGCTGTTCCAGACCGCGATCACGCTCGAAAACCGGGTGCGCAGCCGCACCGAAGAATTGCGCTCGACGCTGCACCGGCTCGAGGAATCAAACCTCGACCTCGTCGCCGCCAAGGAAAGCGCGGAACTCGCCAATCTTTCGAAGACGCGGTTTCTGGCGGCGGCAAGCCACGACGTGCTGCAGCCGCTTAATGCCGCCCATCTTTCGGTCTCGGCACTGGCGGAGATCCAGACGTCAGAAGAAGGCCAAAAGCTCGTCCGCCAGGTGGTGCGCTCACTGGAGTCGATGGAGGACCTGCTCCACACCCTGCTCGACATTTCAAAGCTCGACGCGGGCGTGGTCAAGCCGGACGTCACCGACGTTGCCCTCGAACCGCTGTTTTCGTCGATCCAGTCCGACTTCCAGCCGCTCGCGGCCCGCAAGGGCATCTCGCTCAAGTTTCGCGCTGGCGCAAACGTGGTCCGCTCGGACCGCACGCTGCTGCGGCGCATCCTGCAGAACATCGTGTCGAACGCCGTGCGCTACACGCGCTCCGGCGGCGTGCTTGTCGGCGCGCGGCGGCGCGGGACCACGATCCGCATCGAGGTGATCGACACGGGCTGCGGCATTCCCGAGGACCAACGCGAGGCCGTCTTCGAGGAGTTCCATCGCGGCCCGGTGGCACTCGATACGGAGATTTCGGGCGGCGGTCTTGGTCTCGGCCTCTCCATCGTGCGCCGCATGGCCGAGGCGCTCAGCCACCCGATCTCCTTTTCCTCGCAGGTCGGCCGCGGGACGAGCTTTCGCCTGCAGGTGCCCGCGGTTGCCGTCTCGCCCGCCGAGGCGGCGGTAGCGCTCGCCGAGGCGGAGCGTCCGCGCGGCTACGGCCTGTTCGGAACCAAGGTTCTTCTGATCGAGAACAGTCCGGACGTCACGGAAGCGATGACCACGCTGCTCGAGCGCTGGCAATGCGTCGTGCGCCCGGCGGCAAGCCTGAGCGAGGCGCTCGCCGAACTCGGCGACACGCAATGGATTCCCGACGTCATCATCGCCGACCAGCATCTCGACGAGGGCGACCTGGGCAGCGTGACCATCGAGGCGGCGCGGCTGCATCTGCGCCGCAACACCCCCGCCCTCATCGTCACGGGCGATGCGTCGGCCGACCTCGTCCAGGCCGCGCGCGCTTCCGGTATCGAGCTGATGCGCAAGCCGGTCAAGCCGGCGCAGTTGCGCGCGCTGCTTGCGCATCTGCTGGCGTGAGAGATCAGGGAGTAGGGAGTAGTAAGCCACGGCACTTCCCTATTCCCTATTCCCTATTCCCTTCTCACAGCCCCGACTGCTCTCGAAAAAGGTCGGCATTGTCGAGCTTCGAGACCTCGATCACCGCCTGGGTGCGGCTGTAGACATTGAGCTTGCGCAGGATCTCCGAGACATGCGCCTTGACGGTCGTCTCGCCGACCTGCAGTTCGAAGGCGATCTGCTTGTTCAACAGACCCTGCCGCAGCATCTGCAGCACGCGCAACTGCTGCGGCGTCAGCGTGGCCAGCCGCCGGACCATTTCCGCGCGATCGGTGCTCTGCGTGTCCGCCGGCCTGTTCTCGTAGTTTTCCGGAACATGGATCGCGCCGTCCATCACCGAGCGGATCGCCGCGGCGAGGTCGCTCTTGCGCACGGATTTCGGAATGAAGCCGGCCGCGCCATAGGACAGCGCCTCGGCGATGATCTTTGGGTCCTCGTGGCCCGACACCACCACGACCGGCAGGCGGGGATAGCGCGTGCGCAACTGCAGCAACCCTTCGAACCCATGCACGTCGGGCATGCTGAGGTCGAGCAGCGCCAGATCGAACGGCGTCGCGCCACCCAGATGCGCGAGCGCCTCCGAGATGGACCGCGCCTCCACCGTGTCGACATCCGGATGGGCCATGCGCACGGCACTGGTCAGCGCCTCGCGAAAAAGCGGATGGTCGTCGATGATGAGGAAGCGCACGGCTTCACCCGACTGGCTCATTCACTGTCTCCCCGTCGCCATGCCCTGAAAGAGCCCGAACGCATGCCTGCTGTCGCAAACAAGCCGGGGCAATGGTCCGGCACGCCGATCCATGCCAAAAGAAGGCAGACGTCAAGTGCGGGACCTTCCATGACAGCTTTCCTGTTCGATCCGCCTCCCCCACCCTCGGTCGCGATCCGCGGCAGCGACATGCGCTTTCCGGTCCGCCGCATCTTCTGCGTCGGGCGCAACTACGCCGCCCACGCCCGCGAGATGGGCAAGGACCCGGATCGCGATCCGCCCTTCTTCTTCACCAAGCCCGCAGATTCGGTTGTCGACAGCGGCGCCGTCATTCCCTACCCGCCGCTCACCAAAAACCTGCACCACGAGATCGAACTCGTCGTCGCCATCGGCAGGCCTGGTTTCCGCATCGCACGGGAAGAGGCGGCTGATCACGTCTGGGGCTTTGGCGTGGGCATCGATCTGACCAGGCGCGACCTGCAGGAGGACGCCAAGGCCACCGGCCGGCCTTGGGACTGGTCGAAGGGCTTTGATCGCTCGGCGCCTTGCGCTCCGCTTGTTTCGGCTGGCGACGCTGGCGCGCTGACCGGCAGGCGCATCTGGCTCTCGGTAAACGGCGCCATGCGCCAGGACGCCAGCCTCGCGGAACTGATCTGGCCGGTGGACGACATCGTCGCGAGTTGCAGCGCCGCGGTCGAACTGCAGGCGGGAGACCTGATCTTCACCGGCACGCCGGCCGGCGTCGGCCCGCTCGTCCCCGGCGACCGTGTCTCGGGCGGAATCGACGGTCTCGGCACCATCGACATCACGATAGGTCCGGCCGGCTAAGCGATCGAACCGTCAGATCATCGCCCGCTTGGCGCGCTTCTCATACATCATGACCAGCGTCTCAGCGACCAGCGCCGGCTTGTCCTCGCCCTCGATCTCGATCGTGTTCTCGGCCTTCATGAGATACTGTCGGGGACCCTTTTCCTCCATCGCCAGAAGCACGATGCGCATGCGCACACGCGCGCCCGCTTTCACCGGCGCCACGAAGCGGACCCTGTCGAGGCCGTAATTGAAGACCGCCTGCGTGTCTTCGGGAACGATCGCCATCTCCTGGCTGAGCGAGCCGATGAGCGAGAGCGTCAGGTAGCCATGCGCGATCGTCGTGCGGAACGGACTGCGCTTGCGCGCCCGCTCGGGATCGGTGTGGATCCACTGGCGGTCGCCGGTGCAGTCGGCAAACTGGTCGATCTTTTGCTGGTCGACCGTGACCCAGCCTGACACGCCGAGTTCCTTGCCGACGCTGGCGCGCAGTTGAGCGTAGGTCAGCGGCGGGGCGGGTCTGTTAATCGTATCCATGAAGGTCCACATGCATGCGCCGGCCTTGGCCGGCCGTTGTTGGCCGCGTAGGCTATCCGTTGGGAGGCCGCCTTACTTCTTGTCGTAGCTGCCGCGAATCTCTTCCATCGATTCGCGGATGCGCTGCTTCAGGATATCGACCGATTCGGTGCCCGATTTCTGAACGATCTGCGCCATCTCGCTGGCATTCTTGACGGCGGCCTCGAAGGACCGGCGCATGAACTCGGTCTGCTTGGCCATCGCCTCCTGCGGGCTCGTCGCCTTGAAGCCCTGCGCCATCTCGGTCATCTCGCGCATCGCCTCCTGCATCACCTCGCGCTGGCGCGCCAGCAGCGTCGAAGCGCCGGATGCCGTCACCGACGCGGATTTCTGCAAGGCCTCGAGATTCTTGCGGTGATGGTCGATGATCATGTCGACGTCGACCTTGGGCAGCCTCAGGTCGGTACCGAGGGCAGAAAGCATGTCCATGATCGGCTGGCCTTCGGGCTTTTTTGCCATGATTTTCCTCCTTCTGGTCGCGGGACTCCGGACCGCTGCCACAAGCATATGCCGTTGCCGCAAGCCGGGCAATTCATTCGCGTGGCAAGGAATGATGCTGCGTGCCGTGACTGGAAGAGGCTGGCACGTCATAAACATGACTGTCGTTGTCATCAATTTGCGGAACTTGTCTGGAATTGTTCTAAGCTGTAGGCCATATTGGCAGGAACGGACACGCCCGAAGGACAGCCCATGCGCCTCACGCGCCAGACCAACTACGCCATGCGGATTCTCATGTATTGCGCCGCCAATGATGGCCGCCTCAGCCGCATCCCGGAAATCGCCGCGGCCTACACCGTGTCGGAGCTGTTTCTCTTCAAGATCCTGCAGCCTCTGGTCGAACACGGTCTGGTCGAGACCGTTCGCGGCCGCAACGGCGGCGTGCGGCTGGGCAAGCCGGCGGACGCCATCACCCTGTTCGACGTGGTGCGCGTGACGGAAGAGAATTTCGCCATGGCGGAATGCTTTGAAAACGATGCCACGGAATGCCCCCTCGTCGACAGCTGCGCGCTGAATTCCGCGCTGCGCGAGGCGCTGAACGCCTTCTTTTCGGTGTTGGCGCGGCACAGCATCGCCGATCTGGTCAAGGACCGCAGCGACATGCGCTCGATGTTGGGAATCGACTTTTTGGCCGAGCGTCGCGCGCCTGCCGCCTGAGCCGGCCCCTACCCGGCTGACGCCGATTGCGGTAGCACGAACGGAATGTGACTGTCCGGCACCACGCCGATGCGCAGATCGCAGCCGAACACATCGGCGATCATCTTGTCCGTGAGCACGTCTCGCGGCGTGCCGGCGGCTGCCAGCCGTCCGGCATGGATGACATGCACGCGCTCGGCATACATCGCCGTGAGGTTCAGGTCGTGCAGGATCGCCACGACACCCCCTCCCTGCCGTGCGAAGTCGCGGGCTATGCGCATGATGACGAGCTGGTGCTTGATGTCGAGGCTGGAGACGGGTTCGTCGAGCAGCAGAAAGCGCGGCACGTCGTCGAGTACCGGCGCCCAGACCTGGCACAGCACGCGCGCCAGTTGCACGCGCTGCTGCTCTCCGCCCGAAAGTTCCTGGTAGAAGCGCCCCTCGAAGCCGGCGAGATCGACACGGGACAGTGCGTTTTCCGCCAGTGTGTCCATCTCGCCCGGATGCGCTCCGGAACGACCCGCCGTCAGGCCGAGACGAACGATCTCGCGCACGGTGAATGGGAAGGACAGCGCCGTGGCCTGGGGCAGCACTGCCCGCATCCAGGCGGCGCGCGCGGGCTTCATCGTCGCAACGTCGGCGTCGTTCAGCCGGATCCTGCCTGAATACGGCAGCTCGCCGCACAGCGCCCGGAAGAATGTGGTCTTGCCGGAACCGTTCGGACCGACGATCGCGGTCAGCGTGCCGGGCCGCGCGGTAAAGTCCATGTTGTCGACGATGGTCTTGCCGCCAATGGAAACGGTGACGCCCTGCGCCTCGATCATGAATGCTGCCCTAGAGGTCCAGGATGCCGCGCTTGCGCAACAGGATCCAGAGAAAGAACGGTCCGCCGACGGCGGCGGTGATGATGCCGATCGGCAGTTCGGCTGGGGCAACGACGGTGCGGCTGACCGCGTCCGCGAGCGGCAGCAGGCAGGCCCCGAGCAGCGCCGAACAGGGCAGCAGATAGCGGTTGTCCGGGCCGATCGACAGGCGCAGCAGATGCGGCACGACGATGCCCACGAAGCCGATGCCGCCGCTGACGGCGACCGAGGCGCCGGTTGCCGCGGCGACCGCGACGATGGCCACGTATTTCAGCCGCTGCACCGAAATGCCGAGATGGCCGGCCGCCGCCTCGCCCAGCGCAAGCGCGTTCAGCCCCCGCGCCAGGAAAGGCGCCGTGGCCAGCGCGGCAAGGATGATCGGGGCGACCGCGAGGATCTTGGTCCAGGTAGCGCCGGCGAGCGAGCCCATCGACCAGAAGGTCAGGTCGCGCAGCTGGCGGTCGTCGGCCGCAAAGATCAGCATGCCGGTAAATGCCGAGGCCATTGCGCCCAACGCGATGCCGGCGAGCAGCATGGTTGCGATCGACGTCTGGCCGCGCCGCGTGGCGATTCGGTAGAGCACCAGCGTCGAGACGAGCCCGCCGCCGAAGGCGGCGAGCGGCAGCGCATAGATGCCGAGCGGCCCGACGATCGCAGTCAGCGAGGTCCCGCCGAGCACGATGACTGTGACCGCGCCGAGACCGGCGCCTTGCGAGACTCCGACGATGCCGGGGTCTGCCAGGGGATTGCGAAAAAGCCCTTGCATCACCGCGCCCGACACGGCGAGCGCAGCGCCGATCATCACGCCAAGAACGACGCGCGGCAGCCTGATGTCGTAGACGATGATGCGGTCGCGCGCCGACAGCGCGCTGCCGTCGTCGCTGCGCGTGAGCCAGTCGCCGACGACATCGAAGACAGAGGCGTCGGATGCTCCCCAGGCCAGTCCGAACACGACGGTCGCGACAAGCCCGAGTGAGAGCAGCGCAATCGCCAGCCGCGCGCGGGCGGAACGGTCGCCCGAAAGCGCGGAAATCCTCTCGAGGCCCGAAAGCATCTCGGCGTCGCTGTGGGCCATGTCAGTCCCGGTTCTGGTCGCCGTAGAGCGCCATCGCCAGGTCGCGAACGGCGCCGGCGGTGCGCGGACCGAAGCCGAGCAGGTAGCCGCCGTCCATGCGAACCAGCGCCCTTGCCTTGCCGGCCTGGGTCGTTGCGATCGCCGGATGGGCAAACAGCTCCGCATCGGCGACCGAATGGTCGCCGCCGCGATCCATCATCAGGATGACGTCCGGATTGGCTGACAGGACGGATTCGTCGGAGAGCGGCTTGTAGCCGGAAACACCGTGCAGCGCGTTTTCCGCGCCCGCGAGCGCAATGATTCCGCCTGCCGCCGTATCATCGCCCGCGCCCAGAATCTTCCCGCCCTGCATCGAGAGGATGAACAGCACCCGCTTGCGTGTAGAAACGCCTTCCGTCAGCGCCTGCGCCGCGCGCAGATCGGCATCGACCTTGGCCGACAGCTCGGCGGCTTTCGCGTCCGCACCGATTGCCTTGCCGACCACCGAGATCTTGTCGAGTATGCCCTGGTGGTCGAAAGCGTCGGGAACCTCGATATAGGCGACGCTCGCCTTCTTCAGCACGTCCAGCGCCTCTTTCGGACCGCTGCCGGCGACGACCAGAAGGCCCGTCGGATGGACGGACAGCACGCCCTCCGGCGACAGCGCGCGCATGTAGCCGACATCGGGCAGCATGAGCGCATTCTCAGGATAAAGACTGGTCGAATCGCGCGCCACGAGGCGCCTTTCCTCGCCGAGCGCATAGACGATCTCGGTCACCGCGCCGCCGATCGAGGCGATGCGGGAGGCATCCGGAAACACGCTCATGCCATCCGTGGCTTGCGCCTGCCCGAGAACGCCGCACAGGGCGGCGATTCCGGCCAGCGCCGGAAGTAGCTTCGTTCGAATCATTGGCATGCTCCTATGCGCCAAGGGCCGGAAGGCGCGGCAGGTTTTCCGCGAGGAACCGCCAGTCCGGACGCTCGTCGACGCCTTCATGGCGCTTGCCGAAGAACTGGATGACCATCTCGCCATTGGCGTCATAGGCCTCGACGGAGGTCACGTGACCATCCTTGGTCGGCTTGCGCACCACCCAGGTTTCCTGGATGTGGTCGAGGCGCAGATGCATGTGGAAGGTCTCGTCGAGGATGTTGATCCACGGCCCCATCGGCTTGATCGTCGTGATCGGACCGGCATGGATCTGGATGCAGCCCTTGTTGCCGACGAAACACATGATCGGCAGCTGGTCCCGGGCGGCATGGTTCATCATCGCCACGATTGCGTCGCGGTCGATGCACCAGGCATAATCGCTGCCGACCATCCTGACCGCGCGCTGCCGGGCGAGCTTCAGCGTCCGCAGCATGCCGAAGAACTGGTGCGTGTCGGTCAGCGCTGCCCAGCGCTCCCGCAACTCGGACACGGAAGCCTCTGGCTGCTCACCGTCCGCCGTCTCCACGGCGGCAGCGTCGTAGCGTATCTCGACGCGCTGCGACTGATCCGCGGACTCCAGTTCGGCGACCAGCCTGTTATACGCCTCGACCGAAGAGGCCGGTCGCAGATGGATCTTGTGAACCGCCGCGCCTGCCGCGTCGAAGAACTGCAGGCTGCGCTTGACCTCGTCGCCCTCGCGCTTCTCTACGGCAAAGCCATGCGCCCACACTTTCGGGAAGATGCGCAGGTCGATCTCGGCGCCCAGCACCATGGCGTTCTGTGTGCCGGTGACGATCTTGTCATAGACGCCGATCTTCTCATGCACCGCGCTCTCGTTGCGGGTCAGCGCCATCACCTCCCCGACCGGCTCCATGCCGCTCAGCAGGTCGTTGACCCGCGGTTCAATGCGCAACACGCCGATGCCGCATTGGGCGGCGACGAACTCCGCCTCGGAGATGCCGAGTTGGGTGGCAAGATCGCGCTCGCGCATCTTGGGATTGTCTGATCGGGCCTGCCTGATTTCCTCGGGAGACCGTTGTACGCGAGCATCCATGTCACTGACCTACTTGTTGAGAATGAGCTTGCCCTGGCGGGTGATTTTGAGCCGGTAGAGGGACCCGGCATGTTCGATGCCGATCTCGCGATCGCCCTGGAACAGCGACTGGCTGGATACCGAGCGCGTCGTGCGGCGGTCGAATTCCGGCAGATTCCCGGCCTCGGTTTCGGGACGCCGTACCCTAAAAAAACTGTTCGGATTGTGCGTGTTCATGGCCCTGAACCCCTTCTCTCTGAAATCGACGGAAGTTATCTTGACTCGAATTGTCAGGTTTAATAGTCAGTGCAATACCGGAGTAAACGAGTCAAGATTAAGATGCTCCGGCGACACGAAAAATTGCCAGCAAGCGCAAGCCAGCCCGCATCACAGACAGAGCAGGAGTTGGGGTTATGGGGCTGGCGGTTCGGAACATGGGCGCCCTTCTGGGCGGGGTAGCGCTCACGACATTGATGACGATACAGGGCGGCTTCGCCCAGGAAGCCGCGACCGACCTGGGGGCAACGGGACAGCAAGCGCAATCGGGCAAGCAGGGTCGCGTCACGCTGTTGCAGCGGCTGGTCGTCGGCGCTGGCGTCGAGAAGGTGGCGATCGATACGCCACAGTCCGTCACGGTGGTCGAACAGGCCGACATCGATGTTCGTCAGCCGGCGACGATCGGCGAGATTCTTGCCGACGTCCCCGGCGTCAACGTCACGGGCGCGAGCCGCCAGCTTGGCGAGAGCTTCAACATACGCGGCATCGGCGCGCCGGAGAATTCGGGCGATGGCGGCCGCATCATCGTCAATGTCGACGGCGCCCAGAAGTTCTACGAGCAGTACCGGCTTGGATCCTTCTTCTCCGATCCCGAACTCTACAAGCGCATCGAGGTCCTGCGCGGACCGGCCTCCTCGACGCTTTATGGATCAGGCGCGCTCGGCGGCGTCATCAACTTCGAGACCAAGGACGCCTCCGACTTCATCGCGGAAGGCGGCAGCGGCGCGTTGCGGCTGAAGACGGGCTTCAACAGCAACCGCAACGGCTATCAGTTCTCGTCGGTGCTCGCGCAGCGCCTGGGCGAGAATGCCGACTTCCTGCTCACCGGGAACTACCGCTTCGCGCAGCCCTACAAGACGGGCAACGACACGGTCGTGATCGGCACCAACTACGAGTCCTGGTCCGGCCTCGCCAAGGCGACGTTCAATGTCGGGGAGGAGGGCAAGGTCAAGCTTTCCTACCAGCAGTTCGACTCGGATCTCGACGACCAGCAGCTGTCGCAGACCAGCACGGCGGCCTTCTTCGGCACGATCGATCGCCACGTCGTCGACCAGACGGCGGTCGCGACCTACGAGAACCCGTTCTCCGACAACGACATGATCGACCTGAAGCTCGCTGCTTCCTATTCGAACACGCAGAACACCCAGCGCGGCGCATCGCTGCGCGCTTCCTGCAGCCCCGGATCCTTCGCTGTCGTCTGCGATTCCGACTACGCCTACGAGACGTGGCAGTTCAAGGCGGAAAACACCTCGGAATGGCGCGGCGACAACTGGGAGAACTTCCTGACGCTGGGCTCGCAGACCTCCTACCAGACACGTGTTGCCGATGCGTATTTCAACACCGGCGCCGCCTTCCCTGTGTCGTTCCATCCCGAGGGCGAGGACCTCAAGACCGGCCTGTACGCCCAGAACGAGTTCATCTGGAACGAACGCCTGACCATCATCCCCGGGGCGCGCCTCGACTGGCGTCGCCTGACGCCCGACGCCGGCGTTCCAGGCGCGGTGGACAGCGACGACACGGCCGTCTCGCCCAAGCTCGCGGGCCTGTTCAAGCTCAACGACACGGTCTCGGTCTTCGGCTCGGTCGCGCACACCGAGCGTTTCCCGACCATCGACGAGACCTACTCGACGAGCAGCTCGGCATCCACCTTCCTGCCCAACATCGGGCTGAAGAAGGAGCGTTCCAACAATTTCGAGGCCGGCTTCGCGCTGTCGGGGCTCGATCTGGTTCAGGCGAGCGACTCCGCGCAGCTCAAGCTGACCGGCTTCTACAACGATGTCACCGACCTCATTGCGCTCAACCCCGCGCTGCGGCCGGGCTTCAACAACGGACCTGGCTTCATCAACATCAACCGCGCCGAACTCTATGGCTTCGAGGTCGAGTCGGCCTATGATTCGGACTATGTCTTCGCCAACGCCGCCTATTCCTACGTGGTTGGCCGCGACAAGAAGACCGATGCTTACCTCACCACCATCGCCCCGCACGAACTGGCGCTGACGCTGGGCGGCAAGCTTCCCGACCACGACATCCGGTTCGGCTGGCGCGCGCGCATCGTGGCCAGTCCCCAGGACCCCGCCAGGCGGTCCAGCACCCCGATCGGCACATCCACCCGCTACGCCAAGTCCTTCGACGTCCACGACGCATTCCTGACCTGGACTCCGACGGACGGGCAATTCGCCGGCTGGCAGGCCGATCTCGGCATCGAGAACATCTTTGACCGCCAGTACAAGGAGTTCTTGATCAATGACGACGCCAAGGGTCGCACCTTCAAGGTCACGCTCGCCAAGCAGTTCGACTGGTAGCCAATCATGCCTGTGAAGACATGCATCCTATCGTTCCTCGTCGCGGCTGCGGGGGCAATCGCCGCGACGGGAACCGCGCGAGGGCAGGAAGCCGCCAAGGCCCCTGCCCTCGCGCTGGAACTCAACGGCGCCCAGAGCTCGGAGAAGGGGTGCCGGCTCACTTTCGTCGTCACCAACGGGCTGGAAGCCGAGCTGACGAAGGCTGCCTTCGAGATTGCGCTCTTCGACGCCGGTGGCGTCGTTGACAGACTGGCGGTCCTGGATTTCCAGGACCTTCCGGCGGGCAAGACGAAGGTGACGCGTTTCGACCTGCCCGGCGTGGACTGCGCCGGGATCAGCCGCATTCTCGTCAACCGCGCCACCGACTGCGCCGGTTCCGGCGTCGAGCCGTCGACCTGCCTGCGCCGCCTCGATCCGCGCAGCAAGGCCGCCATCGCGTTCGGCCAGTGAGGTCGGCAGGTGGCGCTGGCATGGCAGAACGGCAAGTCTGATCGCCCGGCACTCAGCCGGAGGATCGGCCGGGGCGGGCCGAGGCCGGCGCGCACCGAGCCGGATATTGCCATCCCGCAGTCAGCCATCGACGGCTGGAGCGACGAAGAGACCAACGTCGTCGCCCTCTTTGATGCCGACCAGCCGCTGGCGCATCGGCCGGGTGCTGTGCGCGAATCGCCCGCGCCCAAGCCGGCGGCCGCCCGGTCGCGCTTCTGGAAGGCGTCGGTCGTCACCTCGTGTCTTCTCCATCTCGCCGTCGCAGCCGCCTTCGTCCAGCTCGCTACTGACGAGGTCCAGATCGAGGGCGGCGAGCAGGCGCAGGTGGCCCTGCTGGGCAACGCGCCGGAGGACCAGCTCTCCGCCGGCGCCGGTCCCGACGCAGCCGATCCCGATGTCACGAGCGTGACGCTGGTCACCATGCTGGACGCCACGCCGGTGGAAACCGTCGAAGCAGCGCTGGTGCCGGTCGAAAGCGTGGAGCCCATGGAAGCCGTCGACTCGATGCAGCCAACCTATCCGGCAGAGATCGTCGCGCTCCTGCCGGAGCCGGTCGACACCGTCGAGCCCGTCCGACCCGATCCCGTCCAGCAACCCGTCGCCAACCAGGCCGTCCAGCCAGTGCGACCGGACGAGGAGCAACATCCCGCAGCCGCCGCGACGCCCGTCGCTCCTGTCACCGAAGCCGAACCCTTCCCGCAGGTGGCAGCGAGTCCGTATCCGGAGGTTCTCACCGCTGAACGACTCGCCCCGGTCAGCGCCGATCGGCTCACCCCACTCGCATCCGAGACGCCGTCGCAGACGACGGTTCAGTCTGTTGAGGTGCCGCCTGCCGAACCGATCGAGGCGGCGCCTGCATTGCCTGTCGAGGCCGAGCCGGCGGAGCGGGTGAGCGAAGCCACACAGGCGCGGTCGATCGACGAGGTCGTCCCGTTGCAGGCGGTGGACGAGGCGGCGCCAGCCGAATCGGTCGATACGGTGGCAACGCTTTCACCAGTGCCGGAAGACCCACCGTTCAGGAAGCCCACGCCCAAGCCGGCGAAGAATTCGAGCCCCAAGGTCGCGAAGCCGGAAAAGCCCAAGCCCGCCGAAGCAAAACCCGCGAAGGCAAAGACAGACACCAAGGCGAAGCAGAAGGCCGAGAGGACGGCAAAGGCAGCAAAGACCAGGGCCGGCTCGAAGGGCAGCAACCAGGCCGATGCGCGCCGGGGCGATGCGGTTGGCGCAGCGGACGGCCGCAGCACCGCCAAGAGCAACGGCGCCAGGAAATCCACGGCTGCAGGCAACGCCGCCGTGTCGAACTACCCTGGCAAGATCGTCTCCAGGCTCAGGCGTGCGCTGCGCTATCCGCCTGCGGCCAAGCGCCAGGGGCTGCGCGGCGAGGTCCAGGTCGCCTTTACGGTCTCGGCTGGCGGCGGCATTGGCGGCGTCCGGGTGGTGCGCAGTTCCGGCTCGCCGATCCTCGACAAGGCGGCCGTCGACACCGTGCGCCGCGCAGCACCATTCCCCGCCATTCCCGCCGGCGCCGGCCGGTCAAGCTGGCCCTTCACCGTTCCCTTAGCCTTCACCCGTTGACGAATGCTCGTGGACAGGACCAGACCATGACCGCCTTGCTCGCCCTGCACACCCTCGCCGCCCAGCGCGGCGACGGGCTTCATCCCGCGCTGCGCGCGCTCATGGAGACGCGGGCCCTTGTCGCCGCCGGCACGATCGCCGACCTTGCACAGCGGTGCGCCGACCCGCATATCCAGGCAGGGCCGCATCCCGCGAGCGACGTTACCGGTGAACTGCCGCAGGGCGTCCACCGCTTCGCGCGCAAGAGCCAATACAGCCCGGCCACGCCGATGCGCGCGGCCAAGTCGTAACCGCCAGAAAGGAACGCCATGTACATCGCCATGAATCGCTTCAAGGTCCAGAAAGGCTCCGAGGAGGTTTTTGAAGACATCTGGAAGAACCGGGACTCGACACTGGCCGAAATGAAGGGCTTTCGGCAGTTCCATTTGCTGCGCGGTCCGGTCAACGAGGCGGAGGGCTACACGCTGTTTGCCTCGCACACGGTCTGGGACAGTTTTGACGATTTCTCCGCCTGGACCAAGTCGGAAAACTTCCGTGCCTCCCACCGCAATGCCGGCGACCACAAGGCCGTCTACATCGGCCACCCCCAGTTCGAGGGGTTCACGGCGGTCGAAGGCGCTTGACCGTGGCCGTCGACCCGGCGCGCACGATCCCGGTCCTGCCCTCGCCCGACATTGAGGCTACCAAACAGTTTTTTACCAACGAGCTCGGCTTCGAGCCGCAGCACTATGTCGCCGAGGAATACCTGATCGTCAGGCGCGGCGAGATGGAAATCCACTTCTGGAGGTGCAACGACCGCGCCCTGCCGGAGGTCTCTTCATGCTACATCCGCGGCGGCGAAGTGGCAGCTTTGCACGCCGAATTCTCGGCGCGAGGCCTGTCCACCCGATTGAGCGACTTCACCGTTCGGCCCTGGAACATGAAGGAATTCTACGTCTGGGACCCGCATGGAAACCTGCTGCGTTTCGGCTGCATTCCCGAGGGACCCTGACCTTTACCCCGCCCCCGCCAGCAGGCTGGCATTGCCGCCGGCGGCAGTCGTGTCGACACAGACCGCGCGTTCATGCGCGTAGGCTGCCGGGTTCAGCACCTCGCTGATCAGCGGCACGATCGGCCCCGACCGCGCCGCGATGACACGGCGGACGGTCCGCATCGCCTCCGCCGTCCCCGAAAACGCCACGGCATCGATCGCCAGGGCGCGCGACTCGACAGGGTCCGCGCGGCCGTCGATCACGACCATCGGCAGACCCTTGCCGGTCAGGGGCTGCAGCGCGGCGGCCGCGCCGGGCGCCACGGCCAGCACGGCATTGCCGGCCGCCAGTGCCTGGATAGCCTGCGCCAGCAGCGTCTCCGCGTCGGGACCGAGGCAGAGCACGCGGCCGCGTGGATGCAGCGTCAGCGTGTTGGCCTCGCCAGTCGGACCCGGCAGGTCGACGGGGCCGAAATCGATGCCCGCCGCCGCCGCGATCGCATCCGCACCCTTGCCGCGTAGATGCTTGCGCAGGATCGCGACGCGGTCGGATCCCACGCTCCAGCCACCGGCTGGCATGTCCGGCAGGGCGTCCGCGAGTTCCGAAGCCGTCACCTTTCTGCCCGCCGGCATGTCCGTCCCGGCGACAGCCGAGCGGCGGAAGCGGCGCAGATAGTGCGGTCCGCCGGCCTTCGGCCCGGTGCCCGACAGGCCCTCGCCGCCGAAAGGCTGCGATCCGACGACGGCGCCGATCTGGTTGCGGTTGACGTAGATGTTGCCGGCGTGAACCCCGTCGACGATGTGCTGCACCCGCGCCTCGATGCGCGTGTGCAGGCCGAAGGTCAGGCCATAGCCCTTGCGATTGATGCTTGAGATAACATGGTCGATCTGGTCGGCATCGAATGTCGCCACATGCAGCACGGGCCCGAAAACCTCGCGCTTCATCTCCTCGATGCCGGTCACGCGGAAGATGTGGGGCGCAACGAAGCGGCCATCAGCCGGCGCGTCGAGCTTGGCGATTAGCCGGCCGCGTTCTTCCATCTCGGCGCAATAGGCCTGTATGCCGCCCTGCGCCTCGTCGTCGATCACCGGCCCGACATCGGTGGCGATCTGCCAGGGGTCGCCGACCTTGAGCGCCCGCATCGCGCCTTCCAGCATCTCCAGCATCTTCTTTTCCACGTCCTTCTGGACATAGAGGATGCGCAGCGCCGAGCAGCGCTGGCCGGCGCTCTGGAAGGCCGACGCCAGTATGTCGCGCACCGCCTGTTCGGGCAGAGCGGTCGAATCGACCAGCATGGCGTTGAGACCGCCGGTCTCGGCCAGCAGCATGGCGTCGGGCGCCGCAGTCTCGGCAAGCTGGCGCTCGATCAGCTTGGCGACCTCGGTCGAACCGGTGAAGCAGACGCCCGCGATGCGCGGATCGGCCGTCAGCGGTCCACCGACAGTCGGCCCATCCCCCGGCAGGAGTTGCAGCACGTCGTCCGGCACGCCGGCTTCGCGCATCAGCGCAACGGCGCGGCCGGCGATCAGTGGCGTCTGCTCGGCCGGCTTGGCGATCACGCTGTTGCCGGTCACCAGTGCCGCGGCCACCTGTCCGGTAAAAATCGCCAGCGGGAAGTTCCACGGCGAGATGCAGACGATGACGCCGCGTGCCTGCGTGCCGGCCTCCGCCCGCTCCGCCTCGGCGGCGTAGTAGCGCAGGAAATCGACGGCCTCGCGCACTTCCGCGACACCATCGGCAAGCGATTTTCCTGCCTCGCGCGTCGCGAGCGCAAAGAACTCTATGGCATGGTCCTCGTAGAGGTCGGCAGCCTTGCGCAGGATCGCCGCCCGTTCGGACACCGGTCGCGCTGCCCAGCCCGGTTGCGCCAACTGGGCGGCGGCGACAGCTGCCGGGATCTGGCTCGCACCGGTCTCTGCCACCGTGCCGACGATGTCGGCGGGCTTTGCCGGATTGACGACGCTACGCCTGGCGCCCTGCCCCGGCGCCCCCGTCATCGGCGAGACCTGCCACTGATCCTGGCCTGCGAAAGCCTGTCTGCCCCGTTCGATTTCAGCCAGCACCTGGGGGTCGGTGATATCCCAGCCCCTTGCATTGCGCCGGCCTGCGCCAAAAATGGCCGAGGGTGCGCCGATGGCCGGATTGGCAGCCGGGCCCTGGCTCGCCACCAAGGAGAACGGATCGCGCGCGATCTCTTCAGGCGCGACGTCGGCGTCGGTCAGCTGGTGAACGAAGGAGGAATTGGCACCGTTTTCCAGGAGCCGGCGCACCAGATACGCCAGCAGGTCGGAATGTGCGCCCACCGGCGCATAGATACGGCACCGCGTGCCTTCCGACTTGCGCACCGACTCATGCAGCGCCTCGCCCATGCCGTGCAGGCGCTGGAACTCGAAACTGTCGCGATCCCCGGTCATCGCCAGGATGGCGGCGACCGTGTGCGCGTTGTGGGTCGCAAACTGCGGATAGATGCGGTCCGTCATCGACAGCAGCTTCTTTGCGCAGGCGATATAGGACACGTCGGTGTTCACCTTGCGCGTGAACACCGGATAGCCCGAGAGCCCGAGCGTCTGGGCACGCTTGATCTCCGTGTCCCAATAGGCGCCCTTGACCAGTCGCACCATGATGCGCCTGTCGAGCCGCGTCGCCAGCGCGTAAAGCCAGTCGATGACGAAGGCGCAGCGTGGCCCATAGGCCTGCACCACCACGCCAAAGCCGTCCCACTCCTCGAGTCGCGGATCGGCCAGCACCGCCCCGATCACATCCAGTGAAAGGTCGAGCCGGTCCGACTCCTCAGCGTCGATATTGAGCCCCATGCGCGCGTGACGGGCCGCCAGCGCGAGTGACAGCAGCCGCTCGGCCATCACCGGCAGCATTGTTTCCTTCTGCGCGACCTCGTAGCGCGGATGCAGAGCAGAAAGCTTGACCGAGATGCCGGGATTGGTCCGTATGTCCGGGCCGTCCGAGCCGCTGTTCAGCGACGAGATCGCATCCGAATAGGAGCGCAGGTAGCGCAACGCATCCGCCTCGGTGCGCGCCGCCTCGCCCAGCATGTCGTAGGAATAGAGATAGCCCTTGGCGGTCATTGACCGCCCGCGCTTGACCGCCTCGGCGATCGTGCGCCCCAGTACGAACTGCTCGCCCATCTCGCGCATCGCGGCCGCCACCGCCTTGCGGATGACGGGTTCGCCAAGCCGCCGCACCATGGAACGCAGCGTACCCGTGATGCCGTCGTCTTCGTCCTCGTCGAGCACCCGGCCCGTCAGCATCAGTGCCCAGGTCGAGGCGTTGACGAAGATCGAGCTCGACCCGCCCGAATGCGCCGACCAGTCATGCGGCGCGATCTTGTCCTGGATCAGGTCGTCCATCGTCTGCGCGTCCGGCACGCGCAAGAGCGCCTCGGCAAGGCACATCAGCGCCACGCCTTCCTTGGTCGAGAGCCCGTAGGCGGAGAGAAACACCTCCATCAGCCGCGGATCGGAGGAGGCCCGAACGTCGCGCACCAGCGCCGCGGCGCGCGACGAAATGGCCGCGCGCTCCTTCGCCGAAAGGTCGGCAGCGGCGACCAGCCTCGCCAGAGCTTCGGCTTCTTCGGGAACGATGTTGGCGCGGATGGTGCGGCGAAGGGCGTCGAGCGACGGCATGGCAATCCTGGGGGCGAATGAACTACGAACGACACTCCGACACTAGCACGCCGATGCGGTTCTTTCGGTCCAAAGAGATGGCAACTGCAGTGGAAAAGCGCTAAAGAGGATCGTTTCTGCGCGTCATCTGGATCGTGAAACCCATGCCGGAAGACCAATTGGACCGCATCGACCGAAACATCGTTGCCGCCCTGTCGCGCGACGGCCGCCTGTCGATGGCCGATCTTGCCCAGAAGGTCGGCCTCTCGAAGACGCCAGTGCAGGCACGTCTACGCAAGCTGGAGCGCGACGGTTTCATTCGCGGCTACACCGCGGTGGTCGATCGCGAGCGCATGGGCGAAGGCCATGTCGCCTTCGTGCAGGTGACGCTCTCCGACACCCGATCCGCAGCGCTCGACGCGTTCAACCGCGCCGCCCAGAGCGTCCCGGAGATCGAGCAGTGCCACATGATGGCGGCGAGCTTCGACTACCTGCTCAAGGTCCGCACGCGCGACATCGGCGCCTATCGCCGCGTGCTCGGCGAACGCATCTCCGCCCTGCCCCACGTTTCCCAGACATCGACCTTCGTGGCCATGGAAACGGTCAAGGACCGGTAGCCGTCACTCCGCCAGCGTCTTCAAAAACGCCAACAGGGCAGCGCGCTCCGGGGGCGTCAGTGTCAGCGGATGCAGTTCCGAGATACCCTCGACGCTTGCCGGCGCAGTTGCATAGTGATCGACGACGGCCTCCAGCGACGAGAACTGGCCGGCATGCATGTAGGGCGGACGCGTTGCAGCGCCGCGCAGCGACGGCGTCTTGTAGGCCCGGATGAGCGCCGGGCCCGATCGCACCATGAAGCGCAGTTCGGCACAGGCGCTTGCATCCCCATCGCGGAATCGTCCGAGGCAGTTGAACGGATCGGCCTCGACCTCGGCCACGGCCGGCGCGCGGCCGCGATCCTGCGGCAGGTCCGCGACTGGTGGTACCCCCGTGTTGTGGAAGGCGCCGTCGGTCAGGCGCGGACCGTTGTGGCAGGTGCTGCATGTGCCCTTGCCGATGAAAAGCTTCAGTCCGGCGCTTTCGTCCTCGGACAGCGCGGCGTCCCCTTCGGCCGCCTTGCCGCTTGCCAGCGCATCGGCAAATCGGTCGAACCGCGTCTCCTGCGGCACGATGGTCCGCTCGAAGGCTGCCAACGCCTTGCCGAGATTGGCGAAAATGCCGTCGATCGCGTCGCGCTGTTCTTGGCTCATCGCATCCCAGGCGGCACGCTCGGCGGCATTGCCCAGCGGCCCGGCATTCTCTGGCAGACCGGCCAGATCCGGCAGCGGTCCGAACACGTGCTCGTAACGGTCGCGCAGCGTCGTCGCGACGAAATGCGCATAGAACGTCCGGTTGCCGGCATGCTCGAGCGGATTCTCCAGCGGCGCCAGCGCCTGCGCCCACAGGCTGTCGCGGCGGCCGTCCCAGAAGAACCAGGCGTCACGCGCGACGCCGGCGAGCGGCATGGTGCGGCGGTTGGTGCGCCCGACGCCGACCGCCTGCGGCAGGTCGTCCTGGAACTGGCGGTCGATCCTGTGGCAGGTGGCGCAGGCGACATTGCCGTCGCGGCTGAGCCTCTGCTCGAAGAACAGCGTGGCGCCGAAGGCCGCCGGACCGGGCTGGTCTGCAAATCGGTTGGTCGTGTCCGGCGCCAGGGGAGGAAGCGCCGACAGCGCCAGCGACGCGATGGTCTTCTTCTCGGCATCGGAAAAGTCCGGCTCGCTGCATCCCGCCAGCAGTGCCACGAGGGCAATCAATGGCGCCGTCATGAAGCACGAGCCCGACCGCCCTCGGACCAGGCGGTCAGATCTGCAGGTTGAAGCTGGCTTCATCGCTGCCCGCAGCGGCCGTCACCGCGACCTTCAGCACCCAAAAACCGTCCATGCTGAACTTCACCCCCTCGATCAGATAGCGTCCCTCGCCCAGTTCCGTGGTGACCTCAGGACTTGTCGGCAGCCCGTGATGGTGGGCCGGCATGCCGCCGTCGATGGCGAATCGTGCTCCGGTCACCGGCGTGCCGTCGGGCAGGGTCACCGTCACTGTCCAGTTGTGGATCGGCCCCACCGTCAACGCATCCGGTTCGGGATCGAGAGCGACACGAAACAGCCCGTTCTGGCTGAGCTTGGTCAGCGAGAGATCCGGCGGCGACGCCTGCGGCGCCAGCATGTAGACCGCGCCAAGAACGACCACGGCCAGCGCCAGGGCGGCGAGAACCGAGAGCACTATGCGCGATCGCCGATTCATCCTGCCTCCAAGCCCCTGTCGCACATGTCGTATCCCGGTCTCCAACCATTTCGTCAACGGTCAAAGGCACTGCGCGTCGCATTCCCTTGTGCCGCGTCGCATGCGATGGCAAGCAGCGCGGGCGGCACGCGGGTCGCGCAGGGGCGGACGAGGCATGGTACAGGCGATTGCGACGATCGGCGAATGCATGATCGAACTGTCGGGCCAGGACGGCGACCGCTGGCGCATGGGATATGCCGGCGACACGTTCAACACGCTCTGGACCTTGCGTGCGCTCGCGCCTGTCGAATGCCGCGCCGACTATGTCTCCGCATTCGGCGACGACCCGTTCTCGCAAGGCCAGATCGGCTTTTTTGACGGTCACGGCATCGGCATAGCCGACAGCCCGGTCGTGTCGGGCGCACGGCCCGGCCTCTACGCCATCACGCTGACCGGCGCCGAGCGTTCCTTCACCTACTGGCGCTCCGACGCTGCCGCCAGGCAGCTTGCCAGCGACCCGACGAGATTGGCGAAAAGCCTGCAAGATCGGGACCTTGTCTACTTTTCCGGAATCACCCTGGCAATTCTCGACGCGGCCTCGCGCGCGGTCCTGCTGGCTGCTATCGGCCGGGCGCGCAAGAGCGGCGCGCGCATCGCCTTCGACCCGAATTATCGTCCAAGACTCTGGCCTCACCTCGAATCGGCCAGGGCCGCCGTCACCGACGCACTCGCGGTGGTCGACATCGCGCTGCCCACCTTTCCCGACGAACAGGCGCTGTTCGGCGATGCCGCGCCCGCGCAAACGGTAGCGCGCATGCAGGCCGCTGGTGTTGCCGAGGTCGTCGTCAAGAATGGCGAGGCGCCGGCGCTCGTTGCTCACGCCGGCGCGACCGTCGAGTCGCCCGCCATTCCTGTGGAGACGCCCGTCGACACGACAGGCGCCGGCGACAGTTTCAACGGCGCCTACCTCGCCGCCCGCCTTGCCGGCAACACGCCTGCAGACGCAGCCGGGCGCGCCCATCGTGTCGCGGCGGCCGTCATCCAGGTGCGCGGCGCGCTGGCACCCTTCGATCGGCTGCGCGCCGCCTTCGCTTCATAGCGTCAACGCTCAACCCAGGCGAAACCGGTATTCCGTCGTCTGGCGGTAGACCTCGTCGGGCCTCAGCAGCGCCTGGGGAAAATACGGGCGGTTCGGCGAATCGGGCCAGACCTGCGGCTCGAGGCAGAAGCCCGAATGCGGCTGGTAGACGATCCCGTCCAGTCCCGTCATGCCGGGCTCCAGATACTGCCCCGTGTAGAACTGAACACCGGGCTCCGTCGTCCAGACCTCCATCTCGACGCCCGACGAGGCGCCCTGCGCCCAAACGGCCTGCTTCAGCGCGCCGCGCGCGGCCGATACACAGAAATTATGGTCGTAGCCCGGCAGTTCGGCGCCTGCGGGCGGGCGGATCTTGCGAGCAAGGCGGAAGTCATAGGCCGTGCCGTCGACCGGGCGAACCTCGCCGGTCGGGATCAGCGCCGCGTCAACCGGCAGATAGGCCCCGGCGGCAATGGTCATGCGATGGTCGAGGATCGAACCCGCGCCGCCATCGTCGAGGTTGAAATAGGAGTGGTGCGCCAGGTTGCACAGCGTCGGCTCGTCCGTCGTCGCGCTGAATTCGATCGACAGCGTCCCGCCGCTCTTCAGGCGATAGGTGCAATGCACCTCCATCGCCCCCGGAAAGCCCATCGTGCCGGCCCTGTCGTGGAGCGACAAGGTGACGAAATCGCTGCCCGCCGCCGACACGGTCCAGTTGCGAAGCGCATAACCCCCGGGACCGCCATGCAGTCCATGCATCTCGGGATGGTCCGGGTCGATCGCATGGCGCGCACCGGCGATCACGAAGCGACCGTCGCGAATCCGGTTGGCGTAGCGGCCGGCCGTCGCACCGAAGAAGTTTCGGTGCGCCAGATATTCGGCAAAATCGTCATAGCCTAGCACCAGCGGCGCGCCGTGACCTTCGAGGCGCAGATCCTGCAGGATCGTGCCGAAGCTCAGCACGGAGGCGGTGAGCCCGCCGCCCGCAATCGCGATGCGCCTTACCGGTTCTCCCGCAGGCGTCTGTCCGAAGACGTCGTCATTCACCATGAGCGGGCATCCCCCAATGCCGAATCCCTGCGCCCGGTCAGAGGCCTAGTCCACCCAGGCAGACATATTTGGTGTCGAGATAGTCGTCGATGCCCTGGTGGCCGCCTTCCCTGCCGATGCCGGATTCCTTGACGCCGCCGAACGGCGCCTCGACGGTGGTGATCAGCCCTTCGTTGACGCCGACCATGCCGTATTTCAGCCCTTCCATGACACGGAAGGCGCGGCCGAGATTGCCGGTGTAGAAATACGCGGCGAGCCCGAATTCGGTGTCGTTGGCCATCGCCACTGCCTCGTCTTCCGTCTCGAAGCGGAACACGGGCGCGACCGGTCCGAAAATCTCCTCCTTCATGAACTTCATCTCGGGCTTGGCATCGGCGATCACCGTCGGCTCGAAGAAGGAGCCGCCAAGCGCATGGCGCTTTCCGCCAGCGACCACGCGTCCGCCCTTGGCCTTGGCGTCGGCGATGAATTCCTCGACCTTTGCCACCGCCTTTTCGTCGATGAGCGGCCCCTGCTGCGTCCCGTCCTCCAGCCCGGCGCCGACCTTCAGCTTGTCGCTGGCCGCCGCGAGCTTCTCGACGAACCGGTCGTAGATCCCCGCCTGCGCAAAGAAGCGGTTGGTGCACACGCAGGTCTGGCCGGAATTGCGGTATTTCGCGAGCATCGCGCCCTCGACGGCGCGGTCGATGTCGGCGTCGTCGAACACGATGAAGGGCGCGTTGCCGCCAAGCTCCATCGACACCTTCTTGACCGTCGCCGAAGCCTTCTGGATCAGCACCTTGCCGACTTCGGTCGAACCGGTGAAGGTGATCTTCTTGACCAGCGGGTTGGCGCAGATCTCGTCGCCGATCTCGGCGGCCGAGCCCGTGACGATGTTGATCGTGCCTTTCGGGAAGCCGACTTCCTCAGCAAGGGCGCCCCAGGCCAGGCCCGAATAGGGGGTCTGCGACGCGGGCTTGACCACGGTCGTGCAGCCGGCGGCAAGTGCCGGGCCGATCTTGCGGGCCAGCATCGATGACGGGAAATTCCACGGCGTGATTGCCGCGACGACGCCCGTCGGTTCCTTGGTCACGATGATGCGCCGGTCGGCCCAGGGCGACGGCACCACATCGCCATAGGTGCGGCGGCCCTCCTCGGCGAACCACAGGATATAGGCGGCCGAGATCGCAATCTCGCCCTTCGATTCGGTCAGCGACTTGCCCTGCTCCATGGTCAGGAGCTCGGCCAGCGGCTGCTGGTTGTCCATGATCGCGTCGTGCAGCCTGCGCAAGAGCTTGTGGCGCTCAAGCACCGACGTCTTCTTCCACGTCTGGAAGGCGGCATGCGCGGCTTCGATGGCGCGGCGGGTCTCCGCCTTGCCGGATTTCGGCACGCTGCCGATAACGAGCCCGGTCGCGGGATTGGTCACGTCGACCGTCTGGCCGCTGTCGGCCTGCACCCATTCGCCGCCGATCAGATTCGCCTGACGCATGAAGTGGCTGGTTTTCTGAAGCATGGTAACGCCTTTCATGATTTTGCCCTGTCCTAGCCGGAAAGCGCCGTCTTTGCTACCTTGTCTCTACCGCCGGCCCGCCACCCGCATCAACCGCACAGGCCTCTCGTCAGCCGAAAATCGCTTGCGCCACGGAGAGCCAGAAGGCCGTCGTGACCACGGCGAAACCCGTGGCGATCGTGATCTGGTTCGAGGCCAATGCCTGCCCCGTGCCGAACTGGGTAGCGATGAGATAGGAATTCACGCCGGACGGCAGGGCGGCCGCGGCAACGAGAACCTTCGCGGCGAGCGGCGGCAGGCCAAACAGCAGCGCAAATCCCAGCGCCACCGCGGGCATCAGGAAGAGCTTGACCGCCGACAGCGCCAGCGCTGGCCCGAGCGTTCCCGAGATGCCGAACTTGCGCAGGCCGAGCCCCATGGCAAACAGCGCCAGGGGTGCCGCGATGCTGGCGAGCGCGTCGACGAAATGCGCCATCAGGCGCGGCAGTTCCAGGCCCGTGAGCCGCCATACCCAGCCCAGGATAATGGCGATGACGAGCGGATTGGTCAGCAAGCGGCGCAGGAAGATGCGCAGGATCTGCATCGGGTTGAGCGGTTCGCCGCGCGTGCGGGCGAAGAACTCGAACAGGATGATCGACGCCATCAGCATCAGCGGCAGGTGAACCGAGATCAGCAGCGATAGAATCTCGAACCCGTCATTGCCGAAGACGCCGAGCGTGAAGGGAATGCCGAGCAGCACCAGGTTGGAAAAGGCCGATGACACGCCACCGACTACACCGGCCCTGTCGTCGCGTCCGAACACCTTTGTGGTGACGAGATGGCCCACGGCCCAGGCCACGATCACGGCGGAAAAATAGGCGGTCCAGAAGGCCCAGGGCGCGCCGCCGTGGAAGTCTGCGCTGACGATGGTTCGAAACAGGAGCAGCGGCATGGCGACATTGACCGCGAACTCAGAAAGCCCGTCGCCTGTCTCCGCCTTGAGATAGCCCGTCACGGCGGCGAGATAGCCGAACGCAACGAGCCCGAAGACGAACAGCACGGTTTCGACAAGCGGCGACATGGCCGCGTGCATAGGTCAGCACCATGGCGCACGCAACCGCCGCGGGGATTCAGCCTGACACATTTCATCTGCGCCCCACCGATCCACCGCGAGGACTTGCGCCGCCTCGCCAAGTCCTCGGGCCAGGCGCGAAGCGATGGACCTAGTTCGGCACGATCCTGCCGACCAGGGTGCACGAGCCGCCGTATCCCGCAACGACGTTGGCACCCAGGATGACGCTCGGCCTCCGTGGCGGCCCTCCGGCCACCTTGTAGTTCATGGTTTCCCTGAATGAGTGCGGACCCGTCTTGCCGCTGGCGTTAAGGGGGTGTTGGCGGCGGGGATTTGCCCCGGAATCGGTGATCTGCATGACCACTTTGGTAAGGGCCGTTGGTGAACTGCTCGGGAATGCAAAGAAAAGGGAGAAGTCGCAGGCAACTTCGCTCAGGATAATGAATTTGCCAGCGGTCGAGGCAGGAAAATCATGGAAATAGACGGTACAGGTGGTGTTGGGCGCGCAAGTGCCCATGCCGCCGGTGTCCTCGTAGTAGTCGCCTGAAATGACCTGTGCGCTGGCGGGAATCGTCCAAGCGAGGGCGCCTGTGGCGCACAGGAGCAGGGCAAGACTTCTGATCAGCATCGTCGGCCTCCAGCTTCTACGACGGAACCACCATAGCATCTGACTGACGCAACGGAAGATCGCCCGAGCATGTTTGCTGGATTTCAATCGCCGCCTCCACTTTTCTGCCGGAATGAGAATGTCGAAGTTCGACGCGGCGCCGTAATGCGTTGACTTGTCCAGGGTCGCGCGAAACTGTGCCATCGACAAAGGACGTGTTCTCCGTTGACTGGCACATCGGTGTTCCGCGCTGCGGTCGTGTTTCTCGTCACGCTGGTGCTTCCGGCGCTGGCGATGCCTCTGCGCGCCGAGGAAGCCGGCAGCCTGAATGGCGTCGCGCTGGTCATCGGCCAGTCCGCATATACCCATATCGACACGCTGCCCAACCCGGTCAACGACGCGCGCGACATGGTCAAGCTGCTGACGGACCTCGGCTTCGACGCGCGCAGCGTCAGCGACCGCGATGCCAGGAAGCTGAAGCGCGACCTGGAGCGCTTCGTCGAGGATGCGGAGGGCGCCGATGTCGCCATTCTCTACTATTCCGGCCACGGCATCGAATCGGGCGGCGAGAACTGGCTGGTCCCGATCGACGCCGATATCGCCTCGCTCGACAACGCGTCCGAAACGCTCGTGCAGCTGTCGGCCGTGATGGATGAGCTCAAGGCCACCGTGCCGGTCACCATCATGCTGCTCGACGCCTGCCGGACCAACCCGTTCCCGGCCGGCGCCATGATCCGCGTCACGCCATCGGGTTCCGCCGAACCGATCGGCGATGGCGGCCTGACACCTGTGCGTGGCGCCAAAGCCCTCGCCGCCTCGTCCGATGCCACCGAAAGCCTCGGCACCGTCATCGGCTTCGCCGCGGAGCCCGGCAGGCCCGCGCTAGACGGGCCGGCCGGCCAGAACAGCCCCTATGCCGCCGCCCTTCTGCGGCACCTCGCCGCCATGAAGGGCGTCGAGTTCGGCTCCGTCATGCGCATGGTCACCGAGGAGGTCTACCTCGACACCAAGGCCAGGCAGCGGCCCTGGGTCAACGAAAGCCTGCGCCGGCTGCTCTATTTCGGCGTCGCACCGGACGAGCCGGAAGGCGACGAGGGTCTGATCACCGGCGAACGGCGCAAACTCCTGCTCACCATTTCCGACCTTCCCGATATCAACCGCGCCCAGATCGAAACGGCGGCGGCCAAGGACGACGTACCGCTCGATGCGCTGTTCGGCGTGCTTCGCGCAATGGGAACCAGCAACATTCCCGAGGACCCGACCGAGCTTGGCCGCATCCTGGACGCGCAGTCGGCGCGCCTGAAGGAGATGTTTGCCGAGAAGGCCGCGCTGCGGAGCGACGACCCGGAAATCGCGCGCCTGACCGCATCCGCCGACCGCGCCATGCGCCAGGGCGCCATAGAGACGTCGCGAAAATTCCTCGACGAAGCGGTCGCGCGGGTCGAGGCGAGCGCCGGCGCGGTCGACCAGGCCGAGGAACTGCTCAAGCATAAGCGCCTCGCCGACGCCGCGGTCTACGCAAAGCGCGCAGAGGCCGCGGCGCTGGCCTTCGACAACATCGCGGCAGCCGACGACTACGCCAGGGCAGCCGAACTCGTCGTGCGCTGGGACGGCAAGCTGTCGCGCAACTACGCCTTGCGGGAAGGCAACGCGCTCTTTGCGGAGACCGCCAGCCGCCACGACCGGAAGGCGTTCGACCGTGCCATGGCCGTTTTCCGCGCGCTCGAGGATTCGGGCACCGCCGAGGAGCGCCGCGCCAATCGCCCGGTTGTCCTCAACCAGATCGCGCTTCTCCTGCAGATGTCGGGCGAGCGCGACACGGACGGGAAAGCCTTGAACGAGGCGCTCGCCATGTTCTCGCAAGCGCTGGTGCTCACCGAGGAGCTGGGAGACGAGGAGAACGGGGCCAACATCCAGAACAATATCGGCAATGTGCTGCTCGAACTCGCCAAGCGCGACAGGGACACGGCGCGGCTCGAAGAGGCCGTCGCTGCCTATCGCGCGGCGCTGGACAAGCGGCCGCGCGAAGCGCTGCCCCTCGACTGGGCATCCTCGCAGAACAACATCGGGGTCGCGCTGCAGCTGCTCGCCGAGCGCGAGACGCAGGACGTGCATCTCGTCGAATCCGAGGCAGCCTACCGCCAGGCGCTGGACGTCTACAGCCGCGACAGGACGCCAGTGGAATGGGCCATGGTGCAGAACAATCTCGGCAACGCGCTGATTGCGCTCGGCACCTACCGCAACGACCCCGCTCTGTTCGACGCGGCGGCGCAAGCCTTCCGCGCCGCGTTGCAGGTCCGGACCCGCGAACACCTCCCGCGTTCCTGGGCCGCGAGCAGGCTCAACCTCGGCAATGCGCTGTCGAACACGACGCGCTTCGATCTGTCCACCAATGTCCTCGAGGAGGCCGCCACCGCCTACCAGGACGCGCTGACGGTCTTCAAGCGTACCAGTTTTCCGCTCGACTGGGCGTCCGTCCAGAACAACCTCGGCTCCGTCTACCAGACTCTTGGCCAGCGGACGGGCGATGCGGCGAAGCTGGAGGCATCAGCCGGCGCCTTCCGGAACGCGAGGCGGATCTACAAGCGTGGCACGTTTCCGCTTGACTGGGCCATGACGCACTACAACCTCGGCAACACGCTGCAGCTTCTCGGCGCGGTGACCGGCAATTCCGAGCGCTACAGGGAAGCGGCATCCGCCTATCGCGACGCGCTGCAGGAATACCGCCGCGAAACGACGCCGCGCCAGTGGGCCATGGCGCAGGCCGGCATGGGTGCTGCACTCCACTGGCTGAGCAACGACGAGACGAGCACGGCATCGCTGGTCGAATCGATCGCCGCCCGCCGCGCGGCACTTGAGGTGCTGACGATGGAGAATGCACCGATCGACTGGGCCAACGCCCAGAACGGTCTCGGCATGAGCCTCATAAATCTCGGCAACCGGGAGACGACGGGAAAGTATCTCGCAGACGCCGCGGTGGCGTTCGAAGCCTCACTGCGCGTGTTCACTCGCGAGAGCCAGCCGCTGCAATGGGCCTTCGGGCAGAACAATCTGGGCGACGTCCACTGGAACCTCGCCTCCTATGGCGGCGGCGGCCCGCAGGACTACGAGCGGGCCATCGCAAGCTTCGAACGTGCCAGACAGGCGTTTGTCGAGACCGGCTACCTCGCCACGATCCCGCTCATCGACCAGAAGATCGAGCTTGCCCGCAAGATGATGGCGGGCAAGTAGCGGCCAAACGACACCCATCCGTTGATCGGCTTGCCTTTCGCGGGGCTTTCGAGTCCCTATATGGGGCTCATGGCCAAGGATTTCCTGATGTATCGACTGCTGGCGGCGCTGATCTGTCTGCTCGCCATATCTCCGGCACAAGCCACCGAGGCGGGATGGGCACTGTTGCGCGAGGGCGGCCAGACCGTCCTGATCCGCCACGCTGTCGCACCCGGCTCGAGCGATTCCCGGGGTTTTTCGCTCGAAGACTGCTCGACCCAGCGCAACCTGTCGGATCGCGGCAAGCAGCAGGCTGAAAAGATCGGCGCCCTGCTGGCGGCGCGCGCCGCGCGCACGGAGCGTGTCCTGTCGAGCCGCTTCTGCCGTTGCCTGGAAACCGCGCGGCTCGCCTTCGACGACGACCGGGTCGAGCCATACGGGCCGCTCGACCTGCTGGCGGCAGACCCCGCCGAGGCCAAGGCGGCCAGCGACGCGGTGCTGCAGGAAATCCGCGACTTTTCCGGCGCCGGCAATTTTTTCTTCGTGACGCATCTCGAGAACATCATGGCGCTCACCGGCGTCTCGCCGCGTGAAGGCGAAGCCATCGTCGTGGCGCCTGACGGCGACGGCCTGCGTGTGCTCGGGCGCATCGTCTTCTGACCCGAAGCAAGCAAGCGGTGGGAATGCTGCAAAGCATCAATTTCATCTTTTCCTGCCGATAAAAACCGATTAGAGAGCCCAACAGCCCGCGTCGGCACTGCCGCGCGCAATCAAAGGAACGCCCGTGTCAACCACGTTCGAAAAAGTCGCCAAGATCATCGCTGAAACCAGCGAGATCGACATCGCGACGATTACGCCAGAGAGCCACACGATCGACGACCTCGGCATCGACAGTCTCGACTTCCTGGACATCGTCTTTGCGATCGACAAGGAATTCGGCATCAAGGTGCCGCTCGAGAAGTGGACGCAGGACGTCAACGACGGCAAGGCGTCGACGGACGACTACTTCCTGATGAAGAATCTCTGCGCCAAGATCGACGGGCTCGTCGCCGCCAAGGCCGCCGCCTGACCCTTGACGGGGCGGGCCTGCTGAACGACAACACCCGCCCATGAGCCCCCACGACGTCGTCATCACCGGCATAGGCCTGGTTTCCTCGCTGGGCGAAGGTGCAGACGCGCATTGGGAGAAGCTCAGTGTCGGCACGGCCGAGCCGATCGTCGACACCGAGCGATTCGCACCCTTCCTCATCCATCCACTGCCCGCCATCGACTGGGGCCTGCAGATCCCCAAGCGCGGTGACCAGCGCCAGATGGAGACGTGGCAGCGGCTCGGCACCTATACCGCCGGCCTTGCTCTCGACGACGCCGGCATCAAGACCGACGAGGCGCTCTGCGCGACCATGGACATGGTGGTTGCGGCCGGTGGCGGCGAGCGCGACGAGGCGGTCGATGCAGCGATCCTCGCGGCATCCGAAACGCGCGGCGACCACGAGGTGCTGCTCAACGAGAAGCTGACGACCGAGCTGCGGCCGACGCTGTTCCTGGCGCAGCTGTCCAACCTGCTTGCCGGCAACATTTCCATCGTTCACAAGGTCACCGGGTCCTCGCGCACCTTCATGGGCGAGGAAGGCGCAGGCGTCTCGGCCATCGAGACGGCTGCAGCGCGCATCCGCTCGGGCCAGTCCAGCCACATGCTCGTCGGCGGCGCCTTCGCCGCGGAGCATCCCGACATGATCCTGGGCTACGAGCTGGGCGGCTACCTGCACCGCGGCCCCCACACCTCGGTCTGGAACCGCGCCACTGCGCCAGGCGGCGGCGTGGTCAGCGGCTCGGGCTCGGCGTTCCTCGTGCTGGAATCCCGCGAACACGCCACAGCGCGCGGCGCAAGAATCTATGCCGAACTCGTCTCGGTGGTATCCGGTCGCGCCAGGCGCGGCGGCGACGGTCTCGAGGCGGCGATCGGCGCCATGATCGAGGGGGCCGGCGCTGACAAGGGCGAATTGCTCGTCGTCTCGGGCGCATCCGGCGCCCACCGCGCCACGGCCGGCGAACAGACGGCCTATGCCAGGCGCGGCGATGTCGCCGTACGCGCATTCTCGACGCTGACCGGGCATCTGCGGGAAGCGCAGTTCTTCTTCGCTGTGGCGCTGGCCAGCCTTGCCGTCGCGCACAAGTCAGCCTACCTGCCCTTCGACAAGGCCAACGAGGCGCCCTCCGATGCCGCTCCGGACCGGGCTCTGGCAATGGTGGTCGGCTACCACTATTTCGAGGGCACGGCGCTGGTCGCCAGGGCAGGTTAGGTCATGGTGCAGTTGCGCGATAACAAGGGACAGCATGTCGTCGCCGTCACCGGCATCGGTGTCGTCACCTCGCTTGGCGTCGGCAAGAGCGACAACTGGGCAGCCCTCACCGCTGGCCGGTCCGGCATCCATGCCATCACCCGCTTTCCGACCGACCTTCTCAACACGCGCATCGCCGGCACTGTCGATTTCCTTGACTCGAGCAACAAGGGCTCGAGTGCGCTGACCTACGAACTCGCCGAGACCGCGGCCGCGGAGGCACTTGCCCAAGCGGGCGTCAGCGGCAGCGATTTCGGCGGCCCGCTTTTTCTCGCCTCGCCGCCGGTCGAGCTGAGCTGGCAGTCGCGCTTTGCCATGTACGGCCAGCAGAGCGAATTGTCGGGCTATGAGCGGTTGCTGGCCGTCGCCCACCGACAGAACGGTACGGAGATCTTCGATTCGGTGATGTTCGGCGCCATTGCCGACCGCCTCGCGGACCGGTTCGGCACGCGCGGCTTGCCAATCACGCTCTCTACCGCCTGTGCGTCGGGCGCCACCGCCATCCAGCTCGGCGTCGAGGCCGTGCGCCGCGGCGAATGCGATCGGGCGCTCTCCATCGGCGCGGACGGATCCGCCACCGCAGAGGCCCTGATCCGCTTCTCGCTCTTGTCGGCGCTCTCGACGCAGAACGATGTTCCGGAAAAGGCATCGAAGCCCTTTTCGAAAGACCGCGACGGCTTCGTGCTGGCCGAAGGCTCCGGCGCGCTGGTCCTCGAATCGCTGGAAAGCGCGCTGGCGCGCGGCGCGACCGTGCTTGGCATCCTGCGCGGCTGCGGCGAAAAGTCGGACGATTTTCACCGCACCCGCTCCAAGCCCGACGGTTCGCCGGCCATCGCCGCGGTCAGGGCCGCGCTCGCCGATGCCGGTCTCGCCGAAGCCGGCATCGACTATGTCAACGCGCACGGCACTTCGACGCCGGAAAACGACAAGATGGAGCATCTGTCGCTCTCCACTGTCTTTGGTGCGCGCGTCAAATCGATCCCGATATCGTCCAACAAGTCGATGATCGGCCACACGCTGTCCGCGGCAGGCGCTGTCGAGGCTGCGTTCTCGTTGATGACGATGCTCAGCGGCACCATTCCGCCGACCATCAACCACGACAATCCCGATCCGGCGATCGATCTCGATGTCGTTCCACACGTCAAGCGCGATGCCGACGTCGCGGCCGTCCTGTCCAATTCCTTCGGCTTCGGCGGCCAGAACACCTGCCTTGTCATGGCGCGGGAACCGGTCTAGGTCACCGGACTTCCACAGGATACCAAACGCCGATGCGCGCATTGCAGCTGGTCGAGGACCGGAAACTCGAAACCGTCGACGTCCCACCCCCGCCGCCGCCGGGCATGGGAGAGGTCACGCTGCGCATCAAGGCCGTGGCGCTCAACCACATCGATGTCTGGGGCTGGCGCGGCATGGCCTTCGCCAAGCGCAAGCTGCCGCTGGTCATCGGCGCCGAGGCGTCCGGCGAGGTCGAATCGATCGGTCCCGGCGTGTCGGGCCTGGTCACGGGCCAGCTCGTGTCGATCTATGGCGCGCGCACCTGCGGCCTGTGCCGCGCCTGCCGCGAAGGACGCGACAATCTGTGCGAGCATGTCGGCGGCGTGCACGGTTTTCACCTCGACGGCTTTGCGCAGGAGAAGATCAACCTCCCTGCCCGCCTCTTGGTCCCAGCCCCGCCCGGCATCAGCGACATCGCCGCGGCCGTTGCGCCGGTAACTTTCGGCACGGTCGAGCACATGCTGTTCGACAATGCGAGACTGCAGCCCGGCGAGACGATCCTTATCCATGCCGGCGGCTCGGGCATTGGCTCGGCGGCGATCCAGCTTGCCAAGAAGATGGGCTGCACGGTCCTCACCACGGTCGGCGCGGACGACAAGATCGAACGCGCGCAGGCGCTCGGCGCCGACCATGTTATAAATTACCGCGCGGACCGCTTCGAAGGCGCGGTGCGCAAGCTCACCAGGAAGAAGGGCGTCGACGTCGTCTTCGAGCATGTCGGAAAGGATACGTTCGCCGCTTCGATGTTCTGCCTGAAACGCGGCGGCCGCCTGGTCACCTGCGGCTCGACATCCGGCGTCTCCACCGAGGTCAATCTGATGATGCTGTTCCAGCAGCAGCTGCGCATCATCGGCTCTTTCGGCTGCCGCATGGAAAACATGGCCAACGCCATGCAGAAGATGGCCGCCGGCACCGTTGCCCCGGTGATCGACACGGAGGTCGACTTCGACTCGATCGACACCGCGCTCAAGCGCATGGAAGGGCGCGACGTGTTCGGCAAGATCATCCTGCGCGTCGGATGAACGGCCGCGTCGTTCTCTACCGGGTTTCGCGCGGCCTGAAGCAGGCCAGCTACTGGCTGATCGCCCAGCTTGCCCTTCTGGGGATCCGCATCCTGCGCCTGATGCCGGCGGACAACGCCTTGAACCTGGCCGACAGGGCAGCACGAATCGTCGGTCCTTGGTTTGGCCGCCACCGCGTCGCCACCGGCAATCTCCGGCGCGCCTATCCGGAGAAGAGCGACGCCGAAATCACGGCGATCGCGTCCGACATGTGGGGCAACATGGCGCGGCTGGCTGCCGAATACGTGTTTCTCGACGCGCTGTTCGACTTCGACATCAATGCAAGAACGCCCGGCCGTATAGAAGTGGACGGCATCGAGCGCTTCGAACGGATCGCCCGCGAGGACCGGCCGCACATCATGTTCACCGGCCACATCGGCAATTTCGAGCTGCTGCCGATTGCCGGGGCGACCTATGGCATGAAGGTGTCGGCGCTCTTCCGCCCGCCGAACAATCCCTACATCGCCGACTACATCAATTCGACGCGACGCTCGACAATGGGCGAGTTGGTCGCCTCGCGCCGCGGTGTCTCCTTCGAACTGGCGCGCATCCTCGACAAGAACGGCACGATCGGCGTTCTCGTCGATCAGAAGTTCATAAACGGCGTTCCGACGCGCTTCTTCGGACGGGACTGCGAAACCAGTCCGCTGCTCGGAAAGCTTGCCAGGCAGTTCGATTGCGATGTCTATCCGACGCGCTGCCGCCGCCTCCCCGGCAATCGTTTCCGGCTGGAAATCGAGGAGAAACTCGTCCTGCCGCGCGATTCCTCCGGCAAGGTCGACGTTCAGCAGACGACGCAAATGCTCAACGACGTCGTCGAGCGCTGGGTTCGAGAGGACCCGGGCCAGTGGATGTGGTTCCACAAGCGCTGGCAGCTCAGCGGCGGCCGCCGCAGCCGTGCCAGGCCGCCTGCCGACAGCCCGGATGCGCAGCCCTGAAAGCGGCATCTCCCCGCCGCCAGTGCACTTTTTTGAAACCTTGCCGAAATTTCGCCGTTAACGCTTGTTAACCATGTGAAATATTGCTTGAACAGAGAGGTGGGCCTGTTCGGTTCAAGGGAGCGACGATTGTGAAGATCGTGAAGTCAGACCGGGTAGAGACACCATCCGCCGCGCTGTGGACGCCATGGGGCACAGAGCACCCCGCCGAGCGCCAGGCCCAGCGTGCCGCGCTCCGCCGTGTCTTGCGCAGGGTCGCCGAATTGCGGCGCCGCGAGAAAAAGCAGCTGCTGAAGCAGTGACGGCCTGCCGACACTGAGCGTCAGCGGCCTGCGGTACCCTGATAGAATGTCATGACGGCATGCTTTGCCTCGGCAAAGAACAGCCAGCGCTCGACCATCATCCCCAGCACGTGGAACAACGCCGCATGAACGGCCAGCGCCGCGGCGAGCACCGGCATGGCCGGTCCACTTGCGATCGCCAGAAGCAAAAGGATGATCGGCAGCGCGGCCACGAGCAGGAAGCCGATACGCACCAGCTTGGCTGCATGCTTGCGCGCGATGCGAAATCCCATCTCGCGCGTCAGATAGTTCTCGTTGGTATGCGGCCGCTCGAACAGCCGCACCCGGCCGATGAAGCCGAGGCCGGTCGCGCTTTCCGGCGTCGAAAGCGGTGCTTGCGTACTCATGCGGCGGCGCCACGCGATCTTGGCAATGGTCGCGGCCGCGAGCGCTGCGATGGCGCATGAGCCGAGCAATCCGAAGTTCCCTCCGCCGAGCGCCGCGACGGCGCAGGCGAGAACCAGCCCGCCGGCGGCACTCGACAGAAGGTAGCAGGCAGGCGTAAGCGGCGTGTTCCACGCCTGCACGGAGCGCAGCGAGGCATAGATCATCGCCGTGCAGAACACCGTCACCACGCTGCCCAGCGCGCCGAGATGCCCAGGCAGCGCGAGATAGCGTCCGTCGAAGATCGACGCCCAGGCCGCCCAGAGGAGCGGCAGGAACGTCACCAGCGCCATGACGCCCTCGCGCGACAGCCAGCTCGAGCGCCATTGCGACAGGGCGCGCCAGGCGCGCTGCGGATTGCCCAGATGCAGCGTCGACGCCAGAAGCCCCGCCGAGATGAGGCCCAACGCCAAGAGATGCGCGGCCCGCGTCGCGGTCGCCGCCGGATCGAGGATACCGAGGCCCAGCACCGCGGCCAGGCCGAAGCCCAGGCCCGACAGCACGGTGAAGACGATGATGGAGGCGGCGGGATGCATGGTGCTCGTATCAGATCCCGTCCAGCACGCCGTCGAGCCAGGCAAAGAAACCCCGCGCGCCATCCGTGTTCTCGGCAAGCGGCATGGCGGACGCGCTCGCCGCAAGCGCGGTGCGCGGGCGCGGTGGCAGATATTTGTTGACTGGCTTCGTACCCTGTTCCGGCATCAGGTCATACCCGCCCCTCTCCGCGACCAGCCGCGACACGTCGGACGACGGATCGCCGAGATTCCCATAGTGGCGCGCATTGACCGGGCAGGTCCGCACGCAGGACGGGATGCGGTCCACCTCCACGATCGTCTCGTTGTGGATGCGGTCGATGCACAGCGTGCACTTCTTCATGACACCGGCTGCGAGATCCATTTCTCGCGCGCCATACGGACAGGCCCAGGCGCAGAGCCCGCAGCCGATGCACATGTCCTCGTCCACCAGCACGATGCCGTCTTCTGTGCGCTTGTAGGACGCGCCCGTCGGGCAAACGGTGACGCAGGGCGCGTCGTCGCAATGCAGGCAGGATTTTGGAAAATGCACGATCCGCGCCTGCCCCGCCTCGCCGACGATCTCGCCGCCGTCAGGCACCACCTCGAATGTGTGCACGCGGTTGAGGAAGGTTCCCGAGATATCCACGCCGTACGGGTTCTGGTCGGAAAGGGCGGCGCCATGGCCACCGGTGTTCCACTCCTTGCAGCTCACCACGCAGGCATGGCAGCCGACGCAGACGTCGAGGTCGATTACCAGCCCGAGCTTTTTGACCGGCGCGGTCGCAGGCAGCATGGTCACGTCGACCACTCCTGCCCGTAACGCAGTTCGTCGGCCCGCTCGTCCGTCCCTGGCACGGCCTTGATCGTGGAAAAGCGCGGCTCGCTCGTCAGCGCAGGTTCGGCCTTCTCGATGCGCACCCGCAAATCGTACCAGGCCGCCTGCCCGGTGATCGGATCGGAATTTGACCACCGCAGCCCGTCGCCCTTGGGTGGTAGAAGTTCGCTGATCAAGTGATTCATCAGGAAGGCTTTTTGCGTCTCGGGCACGTCGGCGTCGAGACCCCAGGCGCCCTTGCGCTTGCCGATGGCGTTCCAGGTCCACAGTGTATGCGCGTTGACTGCCTCGTGGCGCGCGATCTCCACCTTGATGCGGCCATGGCCGGAAATCAGCCACACCCAGTCGCCGTCGGCGAGCCCCATCTCGTCGCAGACCTGTCCCGGCACGTAGAGCGCGTTGCTGGTGTGGATCTGGCGCAGCCAGGCGTTCATCGAGCCCCAGGAATGATACATCGCGGCCGGCCGTTGCGTGATGGCATGGAACGGAAAGTCCTCGCCCCCCTCCGCGTCTTCCTCGAAGGGCCGGTACCAGAAGGGCAGCGGGTCGAACGTGTCGAGGATTCGCCTGCGATGCGTCGGCGGCGCCACCGGTTGCCGCAGGCCCTGCGCCGACAGCCGGAATTTTTGCAGCGATTCCTGGTAGAGTTGGAAGACCACCGGTTGCGGCTGATCGAAAAACCCCATTCGCACGGCAAAGTCCTGGTAGCCGCGGTTGGCGTGCTTGAAGAACTGCGCCTCGAGCGGGATCGGCGCCGAGAAGAACGAGCCGTTCTCGATATACCGTTGCAATTGCTCGGGATTGATCGCCCCGCGCCCCGTCCTGTCGCCCTTGGCGCCGCGAAATCCCGCCAGCGGTCCGATGCCCGGCCGCCGCTCGTGGCGCACGATATAGTCGGCATAGTCCCGGTAGAGCGCGGTACCATGGTTGTCGACGAAGCCGGTGAGTTTCAGCCGTGCGCCGAGATCGAGCAGCACGGTCTGGAAGCCGCGCACGTCGCGGTCGGGCTCGACGACCGGCCAGCGGATCGCGTCCTGCACGGCATCGGGCTCGGAGATCGGCCTGTCAAGCATCGAGATGCAGTCATGCCGCTCCAGATAGGTCGTGTCGGGCAGCACAAGGTCGGCATAAGCGACCATTTCCGATGCATAGGCGTCGCAGTGGATGATCTTCGGAATCTTGTACTCGCCCGTCGCCTCGTCCTTGTCTTCCAGCATCTTTATGACGGCCGCCGTGTTCATCGACGAGTTCCAGGCCATGTTGGCCATGTAGAGGAACAGCACGTCGATCGGATAGGGATCGCCGGCATGCGCATTGGAGATGACCATGTGCATCAGCCCGTGGGCCGAGAACGGCGCATCCCATGAGAACGCCTTGTCGATGCGCGACGGCCGTCCCTCGGCGTCTATCAGGAGGTCTTCCGGCCCCCTCGGAAAACCGAGATGCGGCCCCGACAGCGGCTTGTTCGACCCGAAATGCTCGGCGCGGCCATGCGGCGTCGGATGCGCCTCGACGGGTTTGGGATAGGGCGGCTCGAAGCGGAAACCGCCGGGACAGTCGACGGCGCCGATCAGCACCTGCAGGAGATGCAGCGCGCGCGCCGTCTGAAAACCGTTGGAATGCGCTGAAAGTCCGCGCATGGCATGGAACGAGACAGGCCGTCCCACGAACGCCTCGTGGTGCTCGCCATTCATGTCGGTCCAGGGCTGGTCGACCGTGATCGCCTCCTCGAAGGCCGTGCGGGCGATTTCGGCGGCAAGCCCGCGTATCACGTCCGCCGCTACCCCGGTGGCCTGCGCCACCGCTTCCGGTGCGTATTTCGCATCCAGATATTTTTCCGCCAGCAACTGGAACGACGGCACCGCGAACCGCCCGTCGCCGAGATCGACGCGCCCCGACAGCGCGGGCCGCGCGCCTGCCGTCCCGAGCGGGACCGCGCGCTCGGTGACGCTCTCGAAGACCAGCGGCTTGCCGTCGCCGTCGCGGGCAAACAGCCCGTGGTCGGCCGCGCCCGGCGCATCGACCACCAGCCACGCGGCATTGGAGTAGCGGAGGATGTAGTCGACATCGATCTTTCGCGCGCGCAGAAGTTCGTGCACGACGGAAAGGATGAGCAGCCCGTCGGTACCGGGCCTGATGCCGATCCAGTTGTCGGCGATCGCCGAGTAGCCGGTGCGAACGGGATTGACCGAAACGAAGCGCGCGCCGCGCTGCTTCAGCTTGGCGATGCCGATCTTCAGCGGATTGGAATCATGATCCTCGGCAACCCCGAACATGACGAAAAGCTTGGTACGCTCCCAGTCCGGCGCGCCGAACTCCCAGAAGGCGCCGCCGATCGTCATGATGCCGGCCGCTGCCATGTTGACCGAGCAGAATCCGCCATGCGCGGCATAGTTCGGCGTGCCGAACTGCTGCGCCCAGAAGCCCGTCAGCGACTGCGACTGGTCGCGTCCGGTAAAGAAGGCGAGCTTCTTGGGATCCGTGCGCCGCACGCCGTCCAGCCACCCGACAGCGATCTCCAGCGCCTCGTCCCAGGAAATTTCCTCGAACTCCCCGGAGCCGCGCGGCCCCACCCTCTTCAGCGGCGCGCGCAGCCGTGCCGGCGCATTGTGCTGCATGATGCCGGCCGAGCCCTTGGCGCAGAGCACGCCACGGTTGACCGGATGGTCGCGATTGCCTTCGATATAGCGGAGCTTGCCGTCCTTGATGTGCACGTCGATGCCACAGCGGCAGGCGCACATGTAGCAGGTCGTCTTGCGAACCTCGTCGGAAACGGGTTCGGAAAGCGCGACCCGCAGCCTCTTGCTCATCAGCGAAACTCCTCACGCCAATGTCTACAGAGCGCCCTAGCGAAATGAAATGCGCGGAAACGTCATTCCATGGCTATTTTTGTATAGACATAAGGCGCGCCTGAACCGGTCGGACGCGCCCTATGGAATACTCCGAAATGGCCTGCTGCCGTTTGTTTCACGGCATGACACGAAGATCGATGCTGCCTAGTTGGTGACGACGATCCTGGTGTTGCCCGGACCATACTGCTTGACCAGCGAGTAGAACTTGGCCGCATTGGCCGTGTGCAACCGCACGCAACCATGCGACGCGGGCGTCCCGAGCCTGCTGACAGCGCCCGTGCCATGGATGGCATAGCCGCCATGATAGAACACCGAATAGGGCATCGGCGACATGTCGTACTTGCGGGAATACCACATGCGGTGCATGCGCTTCGGCCGCCAGCTGCCACGCGGCGTAACATAGCCCTTGCGTGCGGTAGATACCTTCCAGACGTGGATCACCCTTCCCTGCTTGGAAACAGTCATCGTCTGCGACGAAACATCGATCTTCGCGACGAGACTTGCCGAGAAGCTCTGCGTGGCGCCGCCAAACAGCATCGCCACGAAACTAACCACCAGGAAAACTGATTTCATCATGCCCTTCACCCCTTACTGCCCAAAATTAGCGCGTCGTGTTCTTTTGATTGGCAGGCGGGATGTCTAACATGAAGTCTCTAAGGAATTCTCCAATGTCATGCGGCGCATTTGAACAATTCCCTGTGAATGTTGCAAATTGGTACACCGTCCCCTCCGGCCCGCGACATGTCCTTGCCAAGCGACGGGGTTCCCTGCTGAAATCGCGCCATGCATAAGAGCCTGCTGGACGCAGTCGAATCGCGAACCGACGACCTTGTCGCCCTGACCGTCGACCTGGTTCGCTTTCCCACGATCAACCCGCCCGGCGATGCCTATGGCCCCTGCGCCGACTATGTCGGCAACAGGTTGCGCAAGGCAGGCTTCGACGTCGAGTTCGTTCGCGCTGAAGGCACGCCCGGCGACACCGACCGCTACCCCCGCATCAATATCGTGGCTCGGCGCGAAGGCGGACAGCCCGGCCCCACCGTCCACTTCAATTCCCATATCGACGTGGTCGAGGCTGGCCAGGACTGGACGGTCGACCCCTTTGAAGGCGTCGTCCGGGACGGCCGGGTCTACGGCCGTGGCACCTGCGACATGAAGGGCGGCATGGCCGCGTCGATCATCGCGGCCGAAGCCTACATCGCGACCTACCCGAACTTTCCCGGCGCGATTGAAATATCCGGCACGGTCGACGAGGAGTCCGGCGGCTTCGGCGGTGTCGCCTATCTCGCCGCGCGGGGCTATTTCTCGAAGCCGCGCGTCGATCACGTGATCATCCCCGAGCCGCTGAACAAGGACCGCATCTGTCTCGGCCATCGCGGCGTCTGGTGGGCAGAGATCGAAACCATGGGCGAGATCGCGCATGGCTCGATGCCCTTCCTCGGCGACTGCGCGGTGCGCCACATGGGCGCGGTGCTCGACGCGTTCGAGGCGGAACTGTTTCCTGCGCTCGACCGCAAGCAGCCTGGCCTGTCTTCCATCTCGACCTGGACGACGCGGTAGTCCGGCGCGATGGCGGCCGCCACGCCGGCACCCGCGATGCCCGCGCCTATCACCAGCACGTCCGCGTCGATTCTGTCCTTCATGCGATGCTCCTCACGCTCGGCTGCAGATTTCCCGCAATCGCCCGCAATTGCAACCGGGGCACCGTCCGCGTTGACAAATGTAATAACATCACATATCCAACCCGCAACGCCCCCATAGCGCAGATTCCCGAAGCATGCCCGACGCAGCGATCACTTTCCGCGACCTCACGCTCGGCTACAACAGCCATCCCGCCGTGCATCATCTGAGCGGCGCGGTGAAGGCGGGGTCGCTGACGGCCGTGGTCGGGGCCAACGGATCGGGCAAGTCGACGCTGCTCAAGGGCATCGTCGGCGTGCTGAAGCCGATGTCGGGGTCGCGGGTCGTGCAGCCCGGCGCGCGCATCGCCTATCTGCCGCAGCAGTCGGAACTCGACCGCACCTTTCCCGCCCGCGTCGTCGACCTCGTCTCCATGGGCCTGTGGCCAAGGCGCGGCCTGCTCGGGCGCTACACCAGGCAGGACCGGGAGGCTGTCGAGACGGCGCTGATGGCTGTCGGACTCGCGGGTTTCGAGACCCGCTCGCTCGACACGCTGTCGGGCGGGCAGTTGCAGCGCGCTCTGTTTGCCCGCGTCCTGGTGCAGGACGCCGACATCATCCTGCTCGACGAACCATTCAACGCCATCGACGCCAAGACTGTGGGCGACCTGATCGGCGTCATCAAACGCTGGCATGGCGAGAACCTCACCGTGATGGTTGTCGTGCACGACCTCGATCTCGTGCGCACCCACTTCCCCGACACGCTCCTCATGGCACGCGGGCCGATCGCCTGGGGCGAGACGCGTGAGGCGCTGAAGCCGGAGAACCTTCTGCGGGCGCGCCGCTTCGACGAGGCCTGGCGCGACGATGCGCCTTGGTGCGAGCCGGACGAGGCGGCCGATTCTGATCATGGCGACGGCCACGGCCATCACGACCATACGCGTCACGACCACGCCCATCACAACCATGCCGCGCCGGCTGCAAAGGCCGGATGAATTTGGTCATGTATGACTTTCTGATCACGCCCTTCGTCGAGTTCGGCTTCATGCAGCGCGCGCTCGCCGGCGCCGTCATGCTGTCGCTCGGCGCCTGCCCGATCGGCGTGTTTCTTATGCTGCGCCGCATGAGCCTGACGGGCGACGCCATGGCGCATGCAATCCTGCCCGGGGCTGCGGCCGGCTTCCTGCTCTACGGCCTGGAAATCATTCCCATGACCATTGGCGGGCTGATCGCCGGCGTCGTCGTGGCGATGGGCGCGGGCGCCGTGTCGCGCTACACCCTGCAGAAGGAGGATGCCTCGATGGCCGCCTTCTACCTGATCTCCCTGGCGCTCGGCGTGCTCATCGTCTCGCTGCGCGGGTCCAGCATCGACCTCATGCATGTTCTGTTCGGCACCGTTCTTGCGCTCAACAACGAGGCGCTGTGGCTGATCGGCGGCATCGCCGTCGTGACGCTCGTCGCGACGACCGTGTTCTGGCGCGCGCTCGTCGCGGAATGCCTCGATCCGCTCTTCCTGCGCTCGGTCAGCGGGCTCGGCACGCCGGTTCACTTCATCTTTCTCGGCCTCGTGGTGCTCAATCTGGTCGGCGGCTTCCAGGCGCTCGGCACCCTGCTCGCCGTCGGCCTCATGATGCTGCCGGCCGCCGCCGCCCGCTTCTGGACGTCGCGCGTCGGCACGATGTGCGTGCTGGCGGTTGCGATCGGCATCGTCTCGTGCGTCGCCGGCCTCCTTCTGTCTTACCACGCATCGCTGCCCTCCGGCCCCGCGATCATCCTGTCGGCGGGCGTTGTCTATCTCGTCTCGACGATTTTTGGCACGCGCGGCGCCTTCGCGGCCCGCCTTCGCCCTCACCGCCACCGCACAGCCTGACTGCAAAGGAGTTGACCATGCTCAAGTCGATCCGCCTCGCGCTTGCCACGACTGTTATAACATTAACTCCCGTCCTCATGGCCGTCGCTTCGGCCGACCAGTTGAAGGTCGTCGCCAGCTTTTCCATCATCGGCGATTTCGCCAAAAACGTCGGCGGCGACCGGATTGTCCTGACCACGCTGGTCGGTCCCAACGGCGACGCCCATGTCTATGAGCCGAAGCCCAACGATGCGGTTGCCATGGCGAAGGCCGATGTCGTCCTGGTCAACGGGCTGCATTTCGAAGGCTTTCTGTCGCGTCTCATCGACGCCAGCGCCACGAAGGCAGCCGTCGTCGAACTCACCAAGGGTGTGAAACCGATCGACGCGAAGCATGAGGACCATGCCGGCGAGGAAAGCCAGGCCGACCATGCCGGAGAGGAGAGCCACGCAGACCATGCTGGCGAGGAGAGCCACGCAGACCATGCCGCCGAGGACGATCATGGAGCGGGTCACGACCATGGCGACGTCGATCCGCATGCGTTCCAGTCGATCGCCAACGCCAAGGTGTATGTCGCCAACATCGCCGACGCGTTCTGCGCCGCCGATGCGGCTGACTGCGACACCTACAAGGCCAATGCCGCCGCCTATACCGCGAGGCTCGACGACACCGAAGCCAAGGTGAAGGAAGCGATCGAAGCCATCCCCGCCGACAAGCGGGTCATCATCTCCTCGCATGACGCCTTCGGCTATTTCGAGAGCGCCTATGGCATCGACTTTCTGGCACCGGAGGGGATCTCGACGGAGGCCGAAGCCTCTGCGGCAGACGTGGCGGCCCTGGTGCGGCAGGTTCGCGAGGACAAGGCTTCGGCGATCTTCGTCGAGAACATCGCCAATTCGAGACTTGCCGAGCAGATCGCCAGCGAGACTGGCCTCAAGGTCGGCGGCACGCTGTTTTCCGACGCGCTGTCAGGGCCCGACGGGCCCGCCTCGACCTATATCGACCTGATGCTCAGCAACGCCGCCACCATCAAGGGCGCGATCCTGGGCAGCTGACCAACGCCACGGAGCGAGCTGCGGCTGGTTGTCCTGCCGCGGCTCGTGCGGCATTGACCGCAAGCGCGTCCTGCGCGAAGACGCCCTGCCCCGCCCATGGGGCGTGCAGGCAAGGAAGGGCGCATGATGAGCCAGACAGTCACCGTCACGCGTGACGGCGCGATTGCCATCGTCACCATCGACAATCCACCCGTCAATGCGCTCGGATTCAACGTCCGGGCACCGCTGATGGAGGCGCTGAACGCCATCGCCGCCGATCGTTCGATCGCGGGTGTCGTCATCGCCTGCGCCGGCCGTACCTTTGTCGCCGGGGCCGACATCACCGAGTTCGGCAAGCCGCTGCAGAGCCCGGAGCTGCGCGACCTGATTGCCGTGCTCGAAGCGATCGACCGGCCGACCGTGGCCGCCATACACGGGACGGCGCTCGGCGGTGGGCTTGAGCTCGCGCTCGGCTGCCATTTCCGCATTGCGGTCGCGAGCGCCCGGCTTGGCCTGCCAGAGGTGAAGCTCGGTCTATTGCCTGGCGCAGGCGGAACGATCCGCCTGCCGCGTCTCGTGGGGGCGTCAAAGGCACTTTCCATGATCGTGTCGGGAACGCCGATTTCTGCCGGTGATGCCCTCGCGACCGGCCTCGTCGACGCCGTCGTGGACGGTGACCTGACACAGGGCGCCATCGCGTTTGCGCGGCAGCAGGCAGCCGAGGGCGGGACATACACAGCCGTTCGCGACCGCGCCGACCGGATCGCCGGCGTCGACATCGCCGCCTTCGACGCGGAAGCCGCGGCCCTTGCGCGCAAGGCGCGTGGTCTCGAGGCTCCCGTCGCCTGCGCGCAATCGATCCGCAACGGGCTGACGATGGACTTCGATGCGGCGTTGGCAGCCGAGCGCGCCCTGTTCAAGACCTTGGTTTCCGGCGAGCAGTCGCGTGCGCAGCGCCATCTGTTCTTCGCCGAACGCGAGGCCGGCAAGGTGGCGGGTGTCGGCAAGGACGTTGCCCCGCGCCCGATCGCCCGCGTAGGCGTCGTCGGCGCAGGCACGATGGGCGGCGGCATCGCCATGGCGCTCGTCGCCGGCGGCATCCCGGTGACGCTGGTCGAAACGAGCCGCGAGGCCCTCGACCGCGGCCTCGCCTCGATCGCCCGGAATTTCGACGTCTCCGTGTCGCGGGGTTCACTGACCCCAGATGCCCGCGATGCACGCATGGCGATGATTTCAGGCACGACCGACTTTGGCGACCTCGCCGAAAGCGACCTCATCATCGAGGCGGTTTTCGAGGACATCGACGTCAAGCGCGAGGTCTTCTCCAGGCTCGACGATGTCGCAAAGCCCGGCGCAATAATGGCCACCAACACCTCCTATCTCGACGTCAACGCCATCGCGAGCTTTACCCGCAGGCCGAGCGACGTCGTCGGGCTGCATTTCTTCTCGCCAGCCAATGTCATGAAGCTCCTGGAGATCGTGCGCGCCGACCGGACCGCTCCCGATGTCATAGCCACAGCGCTGGCGCTGGCGCGCAGGATCGGCAAGGTGCCGGTCGTGGTCGGTGTCTGCCACGGTTTTGTCGGCAACCGCATGCTGCAGGCGCGCGGCGCCGAAAGCGAGTCGTTGCTGCTCGAAGGCGCGAGCCCGCGCGACGTCGACCGCGCCTTCGCGGAATTCGGCTGGCCGATGGGGCCGTTCGAGATGACCGACCTCGCCGGGCTCGACATCGGCTTTCGCAACCGAAAGGCGCGCGGCCAGAGGGCCGTCATTGCCGACACTCTGTGCGAAAGGGGCCGGCTCGGCCAGAAGACCGGCAAGGGCTTCTACCGCTACGAAGCGGGCTCGCGGACCCCGATCGAGGATCCCGAGGTCCAGACACTGATCGAGGATATCGCCCGCCAGCGCGGCATCACCCGCCGCGCCATACCGGCCTCCGAGATCATCGAGCGCACGCTCTATCCGATGATCAACGAGGGCACGAAAATCCTCGGCGAAGGCATTGCCGCGCGCGCGTCCGACATCGATATCGTCTGGGTCAATGGCTATGGCTTCCCCATCGCCAAGGGGGGCCCGATGTTTTACGCGGAGGCGGTGGGCTACCGCGCGATAGCCGAGCGACTGCGCCACTGGCACGCCTTGACCGGACGCGATGTGTTCAAGCCGTCCGAGACGATCGACGCTCTGGCATCAGGCCAATCCGCAAGGTCCGGCTGAGTATCCCGTCGCGGCCGGCCGGTTGCCCGGCATGGCCTGGAACGCGTAGAATGAAACACCTCTGACATCCCGAAAGCGAGACGTGACGATGGATTATCGCAAGATCAGTGACGACTACGCCGTGACCGGCCAGATCGACGCCACGGATATCGACGCGATCAAGGCGGCGGGCTATCGCAGCATCATCTGCAACCGCCCCGACGACGAACAGCCCGGCCAACCCTCGGCTGCCGAAATCGCGGCGGCCGCCGCCGCCGCCGAGATCGTGTTCCGACATGTGCCGGTGATCAGCGGCCAGATGACGGAAGCCGACGTTATGGCGATGGCTGCGGCTCTCGACGAAATCCCTGGACCGGTTTTCGCCTATTGCCGCTCCGGCGCGCGTTCGACCAATATCTATCAGGCTGCCCAGCAGATGAAGTCTTAGCGACAGCGGGACTTCAGCGGCGGAGGCAAACCACAGACGGTCGGCCGGGGCAGCGCCTGGCTTACAGTCCCACCGCCTTGCGCAAGATGTCGTTGATCCGGCTTTGCCAGCCCGGCCCCCCGGCACGCAGACGCGTCACGACCTCGTCGTCGAGCCGCAGCGTCACCTGGCGTTTGGGATTGGCCAGCGCCGGCCGCCCGCGCGTTCGGCGGATGCTTTCGGCAAGTTCGGGAAAGACTTCCACAAAAGGCCTCGCCTTGCGGAACTCTTCCTCGGTCCATTCGGGGTTGTCTGAGACCGCGTCCCAGTCATCCTTGGTGTATCCGCGTCCCGGCACGAATTCGTCACTGAGTTTGGGTCTTGCCATGAAACTGTCTCTTCTCACTCTTGCCCGCCGGCCGCATCGATATGATCGCCAGGGCTTCCCGTCCGAGCGGCACGAAGATGACCGAAAGAACCTCGTCGTCGAGACTCCCGATGGCTTTCAGCCGACCTGATTTCGCCGGAAGAAACGTCGCGCCATAAAAGAAATCAACATCCAGGGCCGCGAAGTCGAGCCCCTGCTTGTCCAGATTGGCGATACGCTTGGGTTCGTCCCAGACGATCTTCATCGCATTTTATGTAACGCCATAAAATACCCTCCGTCAAGCATCTACGTGACTACATCAATCCTCGATGGCGTCGGTTGACCTCCTTGCGATGCCAAGCCTTTCAACCTCATCGCGCCGAAACCTCAAGTCGTAGTCGAGAAAGAACTCGTCGAGTTGCGGCGGCTTCACCGATGTGCCCGCCAGCATCGCATGGACCTGGCCGCGATGGTGGATGTCGTGGATGAAGAGATGCGCCAGGAGATCGCCAATCCGCTCCGGAATACGGCCGGCCTCGCCACGATCCGACACAACGCGCCGATCAAGATCGGCGGCGACGATGCGATCACAGAAGGCGACCAGACGGCGGTCCTCCCTCGCCTGATCGGCGGCAAGCACCGCCGGATCAGTCCGGTCGGTGAAGCTTTCGAATATGGACAGGCCCAGACCGCCCTCTTCCAGCATGTCGAGATAGAACAGGTCGACCGAGAGGATGTGATTGAGCGTAGCCGAGATCGACGGGAAGAAGCTGGTGCGCGGCGCCTCGAACTCGCCCGGCCCAAGTGCCAGCACGGCCCGGTACAGCCGGTCGTTCGACCAGAGATTGTTGCGGCCCATGCGGCGCACATGGTCGAGCATGGCGACGCCTCAGTTCCAGGCGCCGCCGAGGCGCAGGCCAAGTGCCATCAACACCATTCCTCCAAGGACAAGCAGCAGGCGCACGTTCATGGCGCGGCGCATCGCCTGGGTTTCAGCGTCGCGCGCCACCCTCCAGTTCAGCGCCGCATGCAGGATCATTGCCTTCTGCGGCACGCCGCTCCTGTTGCGCAGGCCTTCCGAGCGCGCCTCGATGCGATAGCAGAGCCTTATGGCCGAGATCAGGATCACGACCATCAGCGACGCCCAGAGTCCAGAGATCAGGTAGAAGAGAATGCCGAAGTCCATCGCTCAGGGATTTGCCGATACCAACTGTTCTATCGCGCCGAAGATCGAGTGGCCCGCAGCGTCCTTCGCCTCGATGCGGATCGTATCGCCGGCCCTGAGCGCCTGGGCATCCGACCCCGCCTCCGCTGCCACGATGGCGCCCGCATGGAGCGGCCTGGCTTTCGCGGCGTTCGATACGGCGGAGGCAAGATCGCCGGCGCCCGATTGCAGGGCGACCGGTTTGCCATTGGCGCTGACATGCAGCGGCTGCGCCAACCGTCCGCCCCAACCCTCGCCGAGTTCATCGGGCGTGACCGCCACCGGCGAGAAGGCGGCCAGCGAGACTTCCGGCGCAATCGCCGCCAGCATCACCAGGACGATGCCGTCGCGCGCGTCGTTTCCGCTTGCGCCGCGGGCGATGTCGCCGGTCATGACTGCGACGGTCGCCGACACGGATGCGCCATCGCCCGATGCAATGCCAAGCGGATCGCGTGGTCCGGAAAAGACGTCGCCGCAGCCGATATGCTGGTAGGCGCGCGGCAGCGGCGAATGGGCGTCATGCTCGTGAAAGCGGGCAAATGGCACCGCGCCGACCTGGAGCGACTGAGCCAGGGCAGCCAGATGCGGCGCGATGCGGCGCCAGTCGTCGAGAGCCGCCTGCAGCGTGGGCGTGAGGAACGACGCATCGGTAAAGCGGGTCAGGTCGCGCGAGACGACGACCAGTTTCCCGTCGCGCGTTCCGTCCTTGAGCGTGGCAAGTTTCATGCGGTTTCCTCTCCCGTGACGGTCGTTTCGCCGCCTTGGGACACAACAAGCCCGTCGGAGCCGATCGTCAAGGCTCCAGACCAGCTTTTCCGTACGGCCGCGATCCAGTCCCGCTCTCCGATCAGCGGGTCGTCCGCCGGAATGAGGTGATTGAGAACGAGCCGCCCCACACCTGCCGACGTGGCGATACGACCCGCATCCTCGGCAGATGCGTGGCTTGCGAGCAGATGCTGCCTCAGTCGCGCGCCGTTGCCGGTGCGTGCGACCAGCCGGTCGACCCCGGCTGCCAGCATCGCCTCGTGCACCAGCATGTCCGCGCCGCGCGCGAATGCGGCCAGCGGCGGAAAATATGCCGTGTCGGCCGAGAAGACGACGCTGCTTGCAGCGCCCTCGAACCGCAATGCGAAGCAATCGACAACAGGCGGATGGTCCACGCGAAGCGCCGTCACCTTGAGCCCGTTCTCGTCCAGCACCACCCCTTCGCTAAACTCGACGATCTCGACCATCGCGCGGATATCGGGCCGTCCCTCGTCGCTGATCCGCGTATCGATATCGAACCGCATCGCATCGATGAAGGCGAGCCAATAGCGCCCCAGTCCCGCTGGACCGAAAATCCTTATCTGCCGGCTCAGACCCGCGGTCCACGCCGTATGCACGAGCGCACCAAGTTCCAGCACATGGTCGGAATGCAGATGTGTGATGAAGACCAGATCGAGCGCCTTCAGGTCCATCCCGGCATCGACAAGGCCGCGCGTGACGCCCAGGCCGCAATCGACCACGATGCGCCGCCCGGCGATCTCCAGCAGCGTCGATGTCGGCGATGGCCCGCCCGGCCGTATCGCCGGGCCCCCCTTCGACCCGAGGATGGTGAGGCGGGCTGTCATGCGAGACATCGCGGACGGAAGTGAATCATCTGTGGACGTTATGGCGACCCGCCGCGGCCGTCGAGGCTCAATTGACCACGACCACGGCAGGCAGTACATTCTGACCGGTCAGAATGACTGGAAATAGAACCATGAGAAAGATCGCTGCGACCGACCTGAAAGCCAATCTCGCCGCCGTGCTGGGTGATGTCGAGCGCGGCGAGATCGTCGACATCACCCGGCACGGCAAGGTCATCGCCCGCATCGCGCCGCAGGCGGAGAACGAAGAAGCGGAGCGGCGGCGAAAGGCGGTCGAGCGGATCATCGAATGGCGGAAGACCTTGCCGCCGACGCAAATGACTGTGGAGGACATCCTTTCCGCCCGCGACGAAGGCCGAAAATAGGTGCCGATTGTCGTGGACAGTTCGATCGCGGCCTGCTGGGCGTTGCCGGACGAGTTTTCCGACACTGCCAACGCGACCCTGTCCCTGCTTTCGAACGATATCATGCTCGTACCGGCAGTATTCTGGTACGAGATACGCAATGTGCTGCTGATGGCGGAGCGGCGCCAGCGTATATCGGCGGAACTGTGCGAGACATCCCTGTTTCAACTCTCCGCGATCCCACCGACTCAAGACGACGCGGGACACAACGACGCTGTCATGGTCCTCGCGCGCAAACACCGGCTTACAGTCTACGATGCCGCCTATCTGGAGCTGGCGATACGGACTGATGCGACACTGGCCACGCTCGACCGGAAACTGGCGTCCGCCGCAGCCAGCGAAGGCATTTCCGTCGTCGCCTGACGCGCAGCCTCACCAGTCCATCACCACCTTGCCGGAATTGCCTGATTTCATTGCCTCGAAGCCAGAGATGTAGTCGTCGACGACGATCCGGTGCGTGATGAGCCTCGAGACGTCGAGTGGGCCCTGCACAAGCGCGATCATCTTGTACCAGGTCTCGAACATTTCCCGGCCGTAGATGCCCTTCAGCGTCAGCATCTTGAAGATGACCTTGTTCCAGTCGATCTCGAAGCCGGTCGGGGCAATGCCGAGGATGGCGATCTTGCCGCCATTGTTCATGGTGTCGATCATGTCGCGGAATGCCGGTGCGGCCCCCGACATCTCCAGTCCGACGTCAAAACCCTCGGTCATGCCGACGGCGCGCATCACGTCGCGCAGCTTCTCCTGCGACGCATCGACCACGTGCTGAACGCCAAGATCGCGGGCGAGCTTCAGGCGGACGGGGTTGATGTCGGTGATGACAACTTTTCGCGCGCCGACACATTGGGCAACAAGCGCGCCCATGATGCCGATCGGCCCGGCGCCGGTGACCAGCACATCCTCGCCGACGAGGTCGAAGGACAGCGCTGTATGCACGGCATTGCCGAGCGGGTCGAAGATCGCGGCGATCTCGTCGGGAATGTCGTCGGGGATCGGCACGACATTGTGCTGCGGGATCGCCAGATACTCGCCGAAGGCGCCCGGCCGGTTCACCCCGACGCCCAGCGTGTTGCGGCACAGATGCCCCCTGCCCGCGCGGCAGTTGCGGCAGTGCCCACACACGATGTGGCCCTCGCCCGAAACGCGCTGGCCGACCTTGTACTCGCTCACCGCCGCCCCGAAATCGGCTACCGTGCCGACGAATTCGTGGCCGGTCACCATCGGAACCGGCACGGTCTTCTGCGCCCACTGGTCCCAGTTGTAGATGTGGACGTCCGTGCCGCAGATCGCGGTCTTCTTCACCTTGATCAGCACGTCGTTCGGGCCGATCTCCGGAATCGGAACGTTCTCCATCCAGATGCCGGGTTCGGCCCGGGACTTTACCAGAGCGCGCATCATGTTGGACATCAGAGTCTCCTGGCCGAGATCGAGTTCCTTTGCGCCCCGCTCTGGCCTGCCAGCCATCTCCGTCTCAAGAGAGGAGATTGGCAGCGCCGGCCGCGCGCACAATCTTCCCCCTCGTGGGGAAGATGGCCGGCAGGCCAGAGGGGAGCGCCGTAGAGCGAAGTCATGTCAGGGTACAACCCCCAACTCCCGTCCCACCGCCACGAACGCCTCCACCGCGCGGTCGATGTCCTCGACCGAATGCGCCGCCGACATCTGCGTCCTGATGCGCGCCTGGCCTTTCGGCACCACGGGGAATGAAAAGCCGACCACGTAGATGCCGCGCTGCAGCATCTTCTCTGCCATGGCTCCAGCCAGCGACGCATCGCCCAGCATGACCGGGACGATCGGATGACCGGCCCCGGCGAGTGTGAAGCCGGCCTTGCCCATCGTGTCGCGGAAGCGCGCGGCATTGCCGGCGAGCTTTGTCCGCAGATCGTCGCCGTGCTCGACGATATCGAACACTTTCAGCGATGCGGCCGCGATCGCCGGCATCAGCGTGTTCGAAAACAGATAGGGCCGCGAGCGCTGGCGCAGCCAGTCGACCACTTCCTTGCGGCCGGAGGTGTAGCCACCGGACGCGCCGCCGAGCGCCTTGCCCAGCGTCCCGGTGATGATGTCCACCCTGCCTTCGACGCCGCAGTGCTCGGCCGAACCGCGGCCGTGCTTGCCGACAAAGCCGACGGCGTGGCTGTCGTCTACCATGACCATCGCACCGTATTTCTCGGCAAGGTCACAGACGCCGGCCAGGTTTGCGATGATGCCGTCCATCGAGAACACGCCATCCGTGGCGATCAGCTTGAACCGGCTGCCTTCCGCCTTCTTCAGCTCCTCCTCCAGCGCCTTCATGTCGTTGTTGGCGTAGCGAAAGCGCTTTGCCTTCGACAGTCGCACGCCGTCGATGATCGAGGCGTGGTTGAGCGCGTCCGAGATGACGGCGTCCTCCTCGCCCAGCAGGGTCTCGAACAACCCGCCATTGGCGTCGAAGCAGGAGCCGTAGAGGATCGTGTCTTCCATGCCGAGGAAGGATGAAATGCGGGACTCGAGCTGCTTGTGCTCTTCCTGCGTGCCGCAGATGAAGCGAACCGAGGCCATGCCGTAGCCGTAGCGGTCCAGGCCGGTCTTGGCGGCATCGCGCAATACGGCGCTGTCGGCGAGGCCGAGATAGTTGTTGGCGCAGAAATTCAGCACGTGCCTGCCGCCGACATCGATGCCCGCGCCCTGCGTCGAGGTGATGACGCGCTCCGACTTGTAGAGTCCTGCGGATTTCAGCCCGTCGAGCTCGGACGCGAGATGGGCAGTGAATGTCGTGCTCATGACGTCTCCAGCAGCACCGGCATAGTGCCGGGCACTCCTTCCTTACACTATCATGAATGCGACCGGGGCCATCGCACCAACAGCGGCATCACGGCAAAGCCGAGCTGACCGACGAGATTGAAGACGCCGCGCAGCGTGCCGTAGGTCGCAAGCTGATCGGCGAGAGGCTGGCCGAGGGCGATGCCAAGAACCGTCTCGGCGACGAGAAGCAGCACCAGTCCGGTGACGCCCATGACGAGTTTCGAGCGCGGGCTGCCCAGGCCGAAGCCGGCGACCAGCCGGCGAGCGACCAGCCACGAGGCCAGCAGCATCACCGGCAATTCGAGCGCGACGCTCAGCGTCGGCCCAAGCCGAGGTTCCTCGACCAGAACGCGAAATGTGCCCAGCGCGAAGCCTATTGCGAACACCACCGCAAAATACACGGCGCCCGCCGCCAGTGAACTCCTGGCCTGCAGGGTGCCGCTCAGAAGAAAGCCTGTATGCCCGTCTGGGCCCGGCCGAGGATCAGCGCATGCACGTCGTGCGCGCCCTCATAGGTGTTGACCGTCTCCAGGTTCTGCGCGTGGCGCATGATGTGGTAGCCGATCTGGATGCCGTTGCCGCCATGCATGTCGCGGGACTGGCGGGCGATGTCGAGTGCCTTGCCGCAATTGTTGCGCTTCATGATGGAAATCATCTCCGGCGCCATCTTGCCCTCGTCCATCAGTCGCCCGAGGCGCAGCGAGCCCTGCAGGCCAAGCGCGATCTCGGTCTGCATGTCGGCGAGCTTCTTCTGGTAGAGCTGCGTGGCGGCAAGCGGCCGGCCGAACTGCTTGCGGTCGAGTCCGTACTGCCGGGCGCGGAACCAGCAATCCTCCGCAGCCCCCATGACGCCCCAGGAGATGCCATAGCGGGCGCGGTTCAGGCAGCCGAAGGGACCCTTCAGCCCCGACACGTTCGGCAAGAGCGCGTCCTCGCCGACCTCGACGCCATCCATGACGATCTCGCCGGTGATCGAGGCGCGCAGCGAGAGCTTGCCGTCGATCTTCGGCGCCGAGAGGCCCTTCATGCCCTTCTCGAGGATGAACCCGCGGATCTGGTTGTCATGCGCCGACGACTTTGCCCAGACCACGAAGACATCGGCGATCGGTGCGTTGGAGATCCACATCTTGGAGCCGGTTATGCGATAGCCCGTCGCCGTCTTCTCGACGCGCGTCTTCATGCCACCCGGATCCGAGCCGGCATCGGGCTCAGTCAGCCCGAAGCAGCCGATCCATTCGCCCGACGCCAGTTTCGGCAGATACTTCTTGCGCTGCGCTTCCGAGCCGTAGGCGTGGATCGGATACATCACCAGCGACGATTGCACCGACATCATCGAGCGGTAGCCCGAATCGACCCGCTCCACTTCCCGGGCGACCAGGCCGTAGGCGACATAGCTCGAGCCGAGCCCGCCATATTCCTCGGGAATGGTGATGCCGAGCAGCCCCGCCTCGCCCATCTCGCGGAAGATCGCCGGGTCGGTCTTCTCCGTGAGATAGGCCTCCTCGATGCGCGGCGCGAGCTTGTCGGACGCGAATGCCGCCGCGGCGTCGCGCAGCATGCGCTCGTCTTCGGAGAGCTGGTCCTCGATCAGGAACGGATCGCTCCACACGAATGATGCAGCGGCGGTCTTCTGTTCGATGTTCATGTCCGTATCCAGCCCGTTCGAGAAGGTTTAGGCCTCAAGCTTTAGGCTTCAAGCATAGTGCGGTTTGGGGCGGGCGTGAAATGGTTTCTCGCCGCCAGCGCGCGCAACGGCGCCATGCTTAGAATGCCGCAGGCGGCGGAAACGGATTGCTAACCAGAACGGGCTGTTTTGGCGAGCGGCGCCACATCGTCGCCACCACCCGATGTGAATTTTAACGACTGGAGGTTGAGGATCGCGCACACGTCATAAGATTTTTCAGGTCCCCGGGTAGATGTCGCATCAGCCGATCAAACTGGGCTCCACGAGACTCAGCCTGCTCATCAAGAGCGCCTATTGGGTCGCGCTCCTGATCATCGCGGCCATGGCCATGGCCTCCTTCGTTTTCCTGCAGCAGATGCTGGCGGCCCAGCAGAGTGACCAGTCTCTTCTGGCGCTGACCAGCACGCAGAAGGCCCTTTCGCAGCGCGTGGTGTTCCTGGCCACAGCCGCGAGTTCGGCCGAACCGAAGGAACAGCCGGACCTGATCGAACGCCTGAAGGCTGCGACGGGCGAATTCGAGAGCAATTACGACCTGCTCCTCGAGCAGATCGGCGCCGATCCCATGGCGGATGATCGCGCTGATCCGGGTTCGATCAACGCCGTCCTGTTCGCCAAGCCGCATCATCTCGACTATTTCTCGACCACCCTTGCCGCCAATGGCTGGCGACTGATCGCCGCGCTCGAATCGGAGCTTGGCATCGGCACGTCGGCGGTCGGATATCTGGCCGGCGACGAGCGCGCCCGCCTCGACGAGAAGGTCGCGAGCGCAACGCTAGGCGGCTATGCCGCACTGGACGAGCGCATCGAGACCGCCGCCAGGCAGCGCCTCGACCGTCTGCTCAGCCTGCATCGGATCCTCTTCTTCGCGACCATAGCCATCATCATCCTGGTCGCACTGTTCATCTTCCGCCCGCTGTCGAACGTCATCCTGCGCCGCACCCACGAACTGGTCGACGCGCGCAACTCCATGGCCTTCATCGCCGTGCACGATGGCCTCACCGGCCTGCACAACCGGACCTTCCTCACCAACCATTTCGACGAACTCATCAAGGGCGCTCGCCGACGCGAGGAGCGACTGGCGGTCGTTCAGATCGATCTCGATCGTTTCAAGCAGATCAACGACACGCTTGGCCATGCCGCCGGCGACTATGTGCTGGTGGTGACAGCCGAGCGCATGCGCGAATCATGCCGCTCGTCCGATTTCTGCGCGCGCCTCGGCGGCGACGAGTTCATCGTCATACTCAACGGGACCGGCTCGAGCATCGACATCGACATGCTCTCCAAGCGAATCGTCCAACGCATCAACGAGCCGATCGTTTTCCAGGGTGTCACCATCCATCCCGGCGCCAGTGCCGGCATCGCGGTGTTCCCTATCGACGCCGACAATGCGGCAGACCTCGTCGTGCACGCCGACCTCGCTCTCTACGCCGCAAAGAAGCAGGGCGGCGGCGCGATATCCTATTTCTCGGAAGAGCTCCGCCAGGAACTCGAGCACCGCAAGAAGACGGAAGCAGATCTGCGCGTCGCGATCGCTGACGAAAGCTTCACGGTCTATTTCCAACCGCAGGTCTCGCTTGCCACATCGGCGATTACCGGCGTCGAGGCGCTGGTGCGGTGGAACCATCCCGAGCGCGGCATGGTCGCGCCCGGCGAATTCATTCCGATCGCCGAAAAATGCGGGCTGATGGCGTCGATCGGCCGGATCATCGTCAGGAAGGCGATAGCGGAAGCGGCCGAATGGCACCGTGCCGGCATATCGTTCGGGCGGCTCGCCGTGAATGTATCCGGCATGGAACTGCGCGAGCCCGACTTCGACCGCTTTCTCTTCGAAACGCTGGAGCGAACCGGCCTGCCAGCGGAGAAGCTGTCGCTCGAGATCGTCGAATCGGTCATTCTCGACGATGAGAAGACGGGCATCGCGGCGAAGCTGCGCCATATCCGCGCCGCCGGCGTCCATCTCGAACTGGACGATTTCGGCACGGGCTATGCCTCGCTCAGCCATGTCAATCCGAACGAGATCGACCGTTTGAAGATCGATCGTCGCTTCGTCCAGAACATCAACCTGAACAGCGACAACACCAAGATCGTCAGGGCCATCACCGAACTGGCGCGCGGCCTGGGCATTTCCATCGTGGCCGAAGGTGCCGAGACCGAGGAAGAACTCGAGTCGCTGCGGCTGATCGGCTGCGACCAGGTCCAGGGTTATTCGATCGCCTTTCCGATGCCCGACAAGGTGGCGCGGGAATGGATGCTGTCGCGCGGCGGCAAGCGCGCGAAGCTCACGCTGGTTGCGAACGGCGGATAGGGTCGAGACTTGCCGGCCTGGCCGACGCTTCGAGAACCTTCACCCTTGGGGTTACGGCCGCGGCAATCGTCGTTGCCTGCAATGGCTGACTACCTCCGGTCCATTGACCGGCAGCGGATGCGCCTCCCCTGACGCCCCTCAATCGGCATGACGCCCCTCCCCTTCGCCGGTCGAATCCGCGTATGATGGATCATGCCGATCCGCCAGCTTCCCGAGACCATGATCAATCAGATCGCCGCCGGCGAGGTGATCGAGCGCCCGGCGAGCGTGGTCAAGGAACTGGTGGAGAACGCCGTCGATGCGGGCGCGAGGCGCGTCGAGATCGTCACGGCGGGCGGCGGCCTCGGACTGATCCGTGTCACGGACGACGGTTCAGGCATTTCCCCCGACGAACTTGAGCTCGCCGTGGCGCGCCACTGCACGTCCAAGCTCGGCGGCGGCATCGACGACATCCGCTCGCTTGGCTTCCGCGGCGAGGCGCTGCCCTCCATCGGATCGGTATCGCGGCTGTCGCTGCGCTCGCGCACGCAGGACAGCGATGCCGCCTGCGAAATCCTGGTCGAGGCTGGACGCGTGTCGCCGGTGCGCCCGGCCGCGGCCAACCGGGGCACGACCGTCGAGGTCCGCGACCTCTTCTTCGCGACGCCCGCGCGCCTCAAATTCATGAAGGGGGAGCGCGCCGAGAGCGCCGCCATCGCCGATGTCGTGCGACGCATCGCCATCGCCTTTCCGCAGGTGCGGTTCACGCTTTCGGGTTCCGACCGGGGCATTCTCGATTTCGCCGCGACCGAGGAGCGGCTGCGCCGTATCGCCCAGGCGATGGGCCAGGAATTTCCCGACAATTCGATCGCCATCGATGCGACCCGCGAGGCGGTGCGGCTGACGGGCCATGTCTCGATCCCGTCCTACTCCCGCGCCAATGCCCTGCAGCAATATGCCTATGTCAACGGGCGCCCGATCCGCGACCGGCTGATCGCGAGCGCCGTGCGTGGCGCCTTCGCCGACGTCATGGCGCGCGACCGCCATGCCGTGACCGCGCTGTTCATCGAACTCGATCCGGCGAGCGTCGACGTCAATGTCCATCCCGCCAAGGCCGATGTGCGCTTCCGCGATCCCGGCCTGGTGCGCGGGCTGATCGTCGGAGCGATCCGCGAGGCGCTGGCCAAGGCCGGGATCCGGCCAGCCTCGACCGGAGCCTCCGCCATGCTTGGCGCTTTCCGCACCGGGCCGACCAGCTATGGACATCCTGGCCCGGCCAATGGGCACCGCGCCTTCAATCCCGGCCTTCGCGGCACCGCTCCGCTCAATCTCGATACCTCCTGGCCTGCCGGCCGCGCGCGCGACACGGGCTTTGGCGAAGCAGCGCAGGCAGGCTTCGATGCGGGGCCTGCCGTCAGCGTCGACGCGCGGGTGGCCGAGAGCTCCGCGGATCACCTGCGGTCGCCGCTCGGCGCCGCGCGTGCGCAGGTGCACGAGAACTACATCATCGCCCAGACCGCCGATTCCCTGGTCATCGTCGACCAGCACGCAGCCCATGAACGCCTTGTCTACGAGGCGCTGAAAACGGCGCTCAACTCGCGTCCCGTGCCGGCACAGATGCTGCTCCTGCCGGAAATCGTCGACCTGCCGGAGGAAGACGCCGAGCGACTGGCCATGCATGCCGCGACCCTGCGCCAGTTCGGGCTGTCGCTCGAGCGTTTCGGGCCCGGCGCGGTGGCGGTGCGCGAGACGCCCTCGATGCTGGGCGAGACCAATATCGGCCAGCTCGTGCGCGATCTTGCCGACGAGATTGCCGAGACCGACACGGCCGACACGCTGAGGCTGCGCCTCGACGCCATAGCGGCCACGATGGCCTGCCACGGATCGGTGCGCTCGGGACGCCGGCTTGTACCGGAGGAGATGAACGCTCTCCTGCGGCAGATGGAGGCGACGCCGGGCTCCGGCACGTGCAATCACGGGCGGCCGACCTATATCGAGCTCAAGCTCGCCGATATCGAGCGGCTGTTCGGACGGCGTTGAGACGGGTCGGCCAGGCCACGCCGCACGATGCGGCGCTTGACCTGCTGCCCGTTTTGTGGCGGATGAACTGAAATATCAGCTGTCAGAGCATCATTGATGATGAACCGCTTCGAGGGACCCGGCGCAAGGGAAGCCCTTATCCGCTACCTCGACGGAGACTTCCAGGTCACGAGCCCGGGCGCCTTCGTGCGTTGCGCCGTCACCGGCGAAAAGATCGCCCTGGACGAGCTGAAATACTGGAGTGTCGCGCGCCAGGAACCCTACATCGACGCGGCCGCCTCGTTGCGCCGTGAAATCGAGGCGGATCCGGGCCTGCGGCGGCGCTGATCGCCCTACGCCACGCCGCGGCGGCGGCGCCATGCGCCGAGCGTGTCGGCGATGATGCGCGGCCCCGTCTGGTCGAGTTCGAACACCGCGTCGATGCCGAGCACCGTCATCCTCTCCGCAAACCCCTGGGGCAGCGTGGAGCCGAGCAACCGGGCGGCATCCTTTGCGGTGGTGATGAGGTCGAGACCCGCCATTTCGGCGGTACCCGCCATTTCCGCCAGTTCGTCGTCGGCGAAAAAGTGATGGTCCGGAAACGACCGGCTGAGCGCGACAGTGCCGCCTGCGGCGGTGACGGAGTCGAAGAACTTTTCCGGGTGCCCGATGCCGGCGAAGGCAAGGAACCGCCGACCGGCCAGGCGCGCCGGGTCGCGCGGCCGCACATGGGCCTGGAAGAAGGCCTTGCCGGCGCGTGACGTCTTGCGCACCACATCGTCGGCCTTGTCACCCTCGCCGACCGTCAGCACGCTGTCGACGAAGCGGAGCTGATCGACCAGCGGGGCGCGCAGCGGCCCAGCAGGGATGACGAATCCGTTGCCGATGCCATAGCGCGCATCGAGCACGATCAGGGCATAGTCGATATGGATGCGCGCGCTCTGGAAGCCGTCGTCCATGATGACGAAGTCACAGCCCTCTCCGGCAAGCAGTTTTGCGCCTGCCGCCCGGTTCGGCGTCACCGCCACGGGTGCATGCTCGGCCAGAAGCAGCGGCTCGTCGCCGACATGGCGCGCGCTGTCGTGCCGCGCATCGACCAGATGCGGCTCGCCGAAACTGCCGCCATGGCCGCGCGACAGGAAACCCGGTGTCAGATTCATCGTCCTGGCAGCCTGGGCCAGCGCGATTGCAACCGGTGTCTTTCCGGATCCGCCGACGGTCAGGTTGCCGACGCACAGGACCGGAAGCGCGATCTTCTCGCGCCGCGCCCTGCGCATGCGATGGCTCGCGACAGCGCCGTAGAGTGACGCGAAGGGCGACAGGCAGTAGGCGCGCCAGTCGGGTTCATGCCACCAGAAGGGAGGCGACTCCGACGCCATGGGCTACGCCCCGCCCCTGCCTTGAAGGCGGGACTTGACCACTAGCGGCTGGATATAGGGTTCGAGCGACCTCAGCGTCTTGGCAAGGGCGCCCCGCATCTCCTCCACGGCGGCCGCGCCCGCCACGATCATGTCGTGGCGCGCAACCTCGTTGGTCAGGAGGTAGTTGACCGCTCCGGCCAGCATGTCGCGATCCTTCACCAGCTTGGCGCCGCCCGAATCGATCAGCCGCTGATAGGCCTCGCGGAAATTCTGCACGTTGCGGCCGGCCAGCACCGCCGTTTCGAGCATGGCCGGCTCGAGAGGGTTCTGCCCGCCCTGGGAGGTCAGCGAACGGCCGACGAAGGCGATCTCCGTCAGGCGCAGGTAGAGCCCCATCTCGCCGATCGTATCGCCGAGAAAGATGTCCGTGTCGCGCGTGATGCGGTCGCCGCTGGTGCGCTGAACGACGTTGAGGCCCATGGCGCGGAACTGCGCCGCAAGCGCATTGGCGCGCTCGGGGTGGCGCGGCACGATGGTGGTCAGCAGGCCGGCGTGACGGCCGCGCAGCATCGTATGCACCTCGACGGCCACCGCCTCCTCGCCGTCATGCGTGGATACGGCAGCCCAGGTCGGGCGCGTGCCGATCTGGCGCTTCAGGAGGATCAGCGAGCGCTCGTCGGCGGGCGGCGGATCGGTATCGACCTTCAGATTGCCCGAAACCGTGACCGGCCGTGCGCCAAGCGCCTGGAAGCGCTCGCCATCGGCCTCGGACTGCGCGATCACATGGGCGAGGTTCTCGAACAGCGCTTCGGCGATATAGGCGCGCTTCTTCCATGATCTGAACGAGCGGTCGGACAGGCGCCCGTTGACCAGCACCTGCGGCACGCGCCGAGCGCCCAGTTCCAGGATCGTCATCGGCCAGATCTCCGATTCCGCGATGATCGCGAGGTCAGGATGCCAGTGATCCAGGAAACGGCTGACGGCGGGCTTGAGGTCGAGCGGCACATACTGGTGAATGACCTTGCCGCCGAGACGTTCCTCGGCGACATGGGCCGATGTCACGGTGCCGGTGGTGAGCACGACATTGACGCCATAGCCGAGGATGCTCTCCACCAGCGGGACGATCGCGATCGTTTCCCCGACGCTTGCTGCATGGACCCAGATGATCGGACCGTCGGGGCGCTCGCGGCTGGCTATGCCATAGCGCTCGCTGCGACGGCTGCGGTCTTCCTTGCCCTTGCTGGCACGCCAGCCGACATAGGTTCCGATGACGGGATAGACGGCAGCTCCGGCGAGCCGGTAGCCGTAGAGCAGCGTGCGCGCCCAGCGTTCGCTCATCGCGGGCCGCCGACCATCTCGTACGCGCGGGCATTCGCCGCGTCGAGGCGGGCCGACAAGGCGGCACGAGCCGCTTCCATCTCCGCCGCGCCCGCATCGGCCGCCACGCGGACCGGCTCGCCGATCTGCACGGCAAGGCGCCCGAAGGGCAGATGGATGGTCGTCTTGTCCCAGCTCCGCTCAAGAACCTTGCGCCGGCTGGTCACGATGGCCACGGGCACGATGGGACGGCCGGACAGGCGGGCGAGCGTTATGATGCCGAGGCCGGCCTGGCGCGGGGTTCCGTGCGGTATGTCTGCGATCATGAAGACGTTGCTACCGTCGTCGAGCGCCTTTTTCAGGGCAATCAGCGCTCTTGCCCCGCCCTTGTCGACAAGGCGCGCATTTTCACGACCGCCGGAGCCGCGCACAGTCCTTATGCCGAATTTCTCGATCACGAGGGCGTTGAGTTCGGCATCGGCGCTGCGCGATACCATGGCCACGAGAGGCGCGCCCTTGGGATAGACCGAAGGCGCCATGAAATGCTGGCCGTGCCACATCGCCACGATGGCCGGCGAAAACTCGGCGCGCGCCTTGTCGATGTCACCCGACCCCTTGACGAGCGGGTTGGTCAACCGGACGAAGCGCAGCCCCTGCGCCAGAAGCGACGCGACGACACCCTTGAACAGGCGGGATTCGGCCAGCGGCTTGCGCACCTTGCGCCAGATGGCCTTGAGCGGCCGGCGCTGGCCGGCCGCGGCACGCGCAACCGGCGACGATGCAGGCTTGCGGTTCATTACTCTCGACCGGAAGCGGTGCTTTCGGGGTCCAGGAGGCGGTGCAGATGGACGACGAAATACCGCATGTGGGCGTTGTCGACGCTCGCCTGTGCCTTTGCCTTCCAGGCGCTGTGCGCCGACTGGTAGTCGGGATAGACGCCGACGATATCGAGGGCGTCAAGGTCGCGGAACTGGTTTCCGCCGAGCGTTTTCAGTTCGCCGCCGAACACCAGATGCAATAGCTGTTTCTTGCCGTCTTGCTCGGTCATGTCCGCATCCAATGTCATCTGTGGCAAACTCGCAATGCTCTAGAGCAAAACCGCTCGATTCGAAACTGCCGGTCCATCGACCGCGATGACCGCGGACATGATGTCCAGCATCGCGCCGCTGCCGGCGACGAGCGGGCCATGCGTGGTCGTCGCACCGCCATACAGTGGCGTGGCGAGATCGCGGTTGCGGATCGCACCGCCCGCTTCGCTCAGGATGAGGTCGGCTGCGGCGAGGTCCCAGTCATGCGCCTGCGGCTTGACGAAGGTGGCGTCGAGCGTGCTGCCGGCGATCATGGCGATGCGATAGGCGAGCGAGGGGATGTAGTGTATGCGCCGCAAGCTCTCGCGAAGGCTCTGCGGAAGCGCGTCCACCATGGGCTTGGGACCCGCGATTTCGGGGCTGCTGCCTGGCGCGCGCACGCGCAGCGCCTCGTCGTTGCGGAAGGCGCCGCTGCCGCGCGTTGCCCAGAATGCCTCGTTGCGCGCAGGGCAGTCGAGCACGCCGGCAACGGGACGGCCATCCTCCACCACCGCGATGCTGACGCACCAGACGTCGCGGCCCTCGAGGAAGCCGCGCGTCCCGTCGATCGGGTCGACCACGAAGGTCCGGCGCTTGTCCAGGCGCTCGGCCGTGTCGACGGTTTCCTCCGACAGCCAGCCATAATCCGGCCGTGCGGCAAGCAGCGTCTCGCGCAGGAACAGGTCGACGGCGTAGTCTGCTTCGCTCACCGGCGACTGTCCGGTCTTCATCCAGACTTCAGGACTGGCCCTGAAATAGCGCATCGCGATGCGGCCGGCCTCGGCGCCGACGCTGCGCAGCAGGTCCAGTTCGTCGCGGTCAGTTGCCGGCAAGCGTCATCCCTTCGACCAGGAGGGTCGGCGCAGCGGTTCCGTAGTTTCGGTCGAGGTCGTTGGCCGGCACGAGGTTGAGGAACATGTCCTTCAAATTCGAGGCGATGGTGACCTCGGCGACCGGATACGACAGTTCGCCGTTCTCGATCCAGAAACCGGAAGCACCGCGGCTGTACTCGCCGGTCAGCATGTTGACGCCCTGGCCAAAGACTTCCGTGACGTAGAAGCCGCTGGAGAGCCCGCCGATCAGCGCCTCGGGCGTCTGCGCGCCGGGTTCGATCCACAGATTCGTCGAGGACGGGCTCACCGACGAACCGCCGCGCGAGCCGCGCCCGTTGGTTTCAAGCCCCAGTTCGCGCGCCGCCGACGTCGACAGGAACCAGTGGTTGAGCACACCCTTGTCGATCATGGTCAGCGTCTCGCCCTCGATGCCCTCGCCATCGAAGGGCCGTGATGCCTGGCCCCGCACCAGAAGCGGCGCATCGACCACTGTGATTCCCGACGACGCAACCTGCTTGCCCATCATGTCGCGCAGGAAACTGGTCTTGCGGGCCACCGAAGCGCCGTTGATGGCGCCCGCCAGATGGCTGGCGATGCCGCGCGCGACGCGGGGATCGAAAATGACGGTGACCGGGCCGGTAGCCGCCTTGCGTGCGTTGAGCCGGCGCACCGCGCGTTCGCCCGCGCTCCTGCCGATCGCGTCCGGCTGGTCGAGGTCGGCGAAATAGAGCCGCGACGAGTAGTCGTAATCGCGCTCCATGCCGGTTCCCTCGCCGGCGATGACGCTTGCCGAACGCGAAAAACGCGAGCCGACATACTGGCCGAGAAAGCCGTCCGAGGTGGCGAGCACCATGCCGCCCAGCCCGGCACTGGCGCCGCTGCCGCCCGAATTGGTCACGCCCGGCACGGCAAGCGCCGCCTCTTCGGCCGCCAGCGCATCGTCGCGCAGCTGGTCGGCCGAGACTTCCGTGGGATCATAGAGATCGAGGTCACGCACCTGCCGGCACAGCCGGGCCGGGTCGGCAAGCCCCTGGGACGGATCTTCCGGCGACACGCGCGCCATCGACACGGCGCGTTCGGCCAGCACCTTCGGGTCCGAGGCGGCCGTCGCCGATACGCTGGCGACCCGCTTGCCGACGAAGACGCGCAGCGAGACGTCGTCGCCTTCGGCGGCCTGTGTCGCCTCTACCTTTCCAAGCCGCACCGACACGCTGGTGGAGCGGCCGCGCACGGCAACCGCATCGGCCGCGTCCGCGCCGGCAGCCTTGGCGGCATCGACGAGCGCGGCCACGCGATCGATCAGTTTGGCGGCATCGAGCGAACTGGCCATGTGGGAATCCTGAAGAGTGCAGAGCGCCAGTTCCCCTGGCGTCTTGCTGCACCATCTATTGTTCCGAACCCCTTTGTGCAATGGGTGTGCCCTTCTTGGCCGCCACGCCCTGCCTGCTTCGCGGTCCCCGACCGCCACATGGAATGTGCCTCATGACTCCCTTCCACCTCGCTTTTCCCGTTCGCGACCTCGACCAGACCCGCGCCTTCTACGGCGAGGTGCTGGGCTGCGCGATCGGCCGCTCATCGGCAACCTGGGTCGATTTCGACCTGTTCGGCCATCAGATGTCGGCGCATCTGCGTCCCGACATGGTTGTCCCGGCAAGCGACGGCATGGTCGGCGGCAGCGCCGTTCCCATTCCGCATTTCGGCGTCGTGCTGCAACTCGACGCGTGGCGCAAGCTCGCCGAGAGCCTTGAGGCTCGCGCCGACGTCGACTGGGTGGAACGGCCGATGCTGCGCTTCGTCGGCGAACCCGGCGAGCAGGCCACGCTCTTCATCCGCGATCCCTCCGGCAACGCCCTCGAGTTCAAGGGCTTTGCCTCGCTCGAACAGATCTTTGCGCACTAGGTCGATGGAGCCTGCTCAGCCAGAAGCGCGCATTGCTGCCGGAACCGGCGGCGGTCTGGACCAGACGGCGAAATTCACCACCGGCTCGACCATGCGCCACGTCGTCGTCATGACGGCCACCGCATCGGTCGGCCTGGTCGCGATCTTCATCGTCGATGCGCTCAACCTCTTCTACATCTCGATGCTCGGCATATCGGAGCTGGCCGCCGCCGTCGGCTTCGCTTCCACCCTGCTGTTCTTCACCATTTCCGTTTCCATCGGCTTCACCATTGCCTGCAGCGCGCTTGTCTCGCGGTGCCTGGGGCGCGGCGATCGCGACGAGGCGGCGCGCATGGGCGGCGCGTCGCTGGTCTTCATGGGACTGATCACGGCGGCCCTGTCGGCGGCGGTCTGGCCTTTCCTGCACGATCTCGTGCGGCTTCTCGGCGCGACCGGGCAGACACTGGAACTCTCAACCCGGTTCCTGCAGATCGTCGTTCCGTCGACGCCGATCGTGGCACTGGGCATGTGCACGACCGGCATCCTGCGCGGCGTCGGCGACGCGCGTCGCGCCATGTATGTGACGCTCGGCGCGGGCATCGCTGCCGCCATCCTCGATCCCATCCTGATCTTCGGGTTCGATCTCGGCCTCGATGGCGCCGCCATCGCAACCGTCCTGTCGCGGATCGTGCTGCTCGCCATCGGCATCCATGGTGCCCATTACGTTCACCGCCTCATCCGCCTGCCTGACTGGACCCGGCTCCGCGCAGCCGCGCGGCCGTTCTTCGCCATCGGGCTGCCGGCCCTGCTCACCCAGGTCGCCACGCCTGTCGGCAACACCTATGTGACCGTCGAGATGGCAGCCTTCGGCGACCAGGCGGTGGCAGGGTGGGCGATCATCGGCCGCATCGTCCCCGTCGCCTTCGGCGTGATCTTTGCGCTCTCCGGCGCGGTCGGCCCGATCCTCGGCCAGAACTACGGGGCGCGAAAGTTCGACCGGCTCCTGTCGACCATGCGCGACAGCCTGGTGTTCACCGTCGTCTATGTGCTGGCGGTCTGGGCGCTGCTGGCCCTCTTTGCCGGACCGATCGCCAGCCTGTTTGGCGCGCATGACCTGTCGCGCGAACTGGTCGTCTTCTTCTGCCTGTTCGCCGCGGGGAGCTTTCTCTTCAACGGCGCGATCTTCGTCTCCAGCGCCGCCTTCAACAATCTCGGCTATCCCGCCTATTCCACGATCTTCAACTGGGGCCGCTCGACGCTCGGCGTCATCCCCTTCGTGTGGGTCGGCGCGCAGCTGTGGGGTGCCAAGGGCGTCGTCGCCGGCTGGGGCCTCGGCGCGGTCGTCTTCGGCGTCGTATCGGTCATCGTGTGTTTTCGTGTCCTGCGCGGCATTGCGGCGCGGCCACCCCAGGATACGCCCTTGCCGGGTCCGCCACCGGCGGCGCAATCGCCCTTCTCCACCGGCAAGGCGTCGACGCTGCGGCCGTGATCCGCAGGCGCAGATCAGCGCGTGCGCTGGCAGGCCGCGACCGCGCGTTCAACTGCGCGCTTCAGCTCGTCCTTGATGCTGGCCGTCTCGGCGAGCACCGCATCGATCTTCAGGAAATCGAGCACCCGGAAGCGGGAGACCGGCGGCCGCAGCAGGATGTCCGGCTGCATCTGCAGCAGCTTGCTTGCGGTGATCGACTGCATCATCAATTGCGTCGCGCCGAACATCAGGTCGATCGAGTTCGGACGCTTGCCGTTCGTCTGTTCGGGCGCGCCGACGACGTCGACGGCCATGACGATGTCGGCCTTGCCGATCAGCAGGTCGAACGGCACGGGATTGTAGATGCCGCCGTCGATATAGATGACCCCGTCGCGGCGCACAGGCCTGAACACGGCGGGAATCGCCGCCGACGCGGCGAGCGCGGAATGCAGGTCGCCCTCGTCGAAGACAGCCATCCGGTGGCCGTAGAAATCCGTCGCCGTGACCTTCAGCGGGATGGACAGCGCATCGAATTGCTGTGGGATCGCCTCGGGCAGGAACGCCTTCAGCACGCGCTCTATATCAAACTGGCTGACGCGTAGCCCGCCCTGGATCGCCTCGGCGAGGCTTCCCGGTCGAGCGCTCCACATGCGGCTCGCCACTTCCGCGCGCCGGCTGAGGATCGAATGGGCGAAGGCGTGGATGTCGCGGCCGGTCATGCCGGACGCCATGCCGGCGCCCATGATGGCGCCGATCGACGAGCCGGCGATCATCACCGGCCGGATGCCGAGTTCGTTCAGTGCCTCGATGACATGGATGTGCGCGAGACCCCTCGCCCCGCCGCCGCCCAATGCGATGGCGAATGTCGGGTCCATCTCTAGTTTTCGCCCGCCGCTTCCGGTCCGATGGTCAGCACGGCCGGCTCCACGGTCAGCAGTTTCTGCGCGGCCTGCCTGGCCTCCTCGACGGTCACCGCGTCGATCAGCGCGCCACGCCTGTCCATGTAGTCGATGCCGAGATCGTCGATCTGCAGTTCGACGAGCGTGCTGGCGATCGCGCTCGATGAATCCAGATTGTTGATCGGATAGGCGCCGATCAGATACTTCTTGGCCGCTTCCAGCTCCTCTTCGGTCGGTCCGGTCTCCGCCATGGTCCTGACCACGTCGCGGATGACGCCGAGAGTCTCCTCGCCCTTGTCTGCCCTTGTCGACGTGGAAATCACCAGCGCCGAGGCATGCTCGTAGTTCACCATGGACGAGCTGACGCCGTAGGTCAGGCCGCGCTTCTCGCGCACTTCCTTGAACAGGCGCGAGGTGAAGGCGGAGCCGCCCAGGATCTGGTTCATCAGCACGGCGGCGAAGAATTCCGGTCTGTCGCGTTCGATACCGGGATAGGCAAGCTGCAGCGAAGTCTGCGGCAGGGCATAGGTGTAGACGATCTTCTGGTCGAGCTTCGGCGTCACGTCGGCTACGGTGGCGAGCGTCGGCTCGGCCGGCAATGCGCCGAATATCCGGTCGAGGTCCTGCCGGAGCGTTTCCGCGTCGATGGCGCCGACCACCGCAATGTTCAGCTTGCCGCGCGCAAAGATCGCGGTGTGGAGGGCGCGCAGATCCTCGGCACCGATCGCAGCCAGCGATTCTTCCGTGCCGTCGTCGGGGCGGGCATAAGGGTGGTCACCATAGAGGGCCGCCAGCCAGCGCCGCTGCGCCTCCGTCTCCGGCTCCTTGGCGCTCGCCTGGATGCCGGCGACGATCTGACTCTTGATCCGCGCAATCGGCGCCGCATCGAAACGCGGCTCGGTGATCGCCAGGCGCAGAAGCTCCGTCGCCTCGCCCTTCTGGTCGGCAAGCATCCGCATGCTGCCATAAAGCTGGTCGCGGCTGGCGGAAAACCGCATCTCCGCGCCGGCATCGTCGAGGCGGATCTGGAAAGCCTCGCTGTCCATGTCGCCGGCGCCTTCGTCGAACAGCGCCGTCATTAGGTTCGCGAGACCCTCCTTGCCCTTCGGATCCTGCGTCGCCCCGCCGTCGAAGGCAAAGCGCATCGCAATGATGGGAACCGAATAGTCTTCGACCAGCCAGGCGGTGATGCCCTTTGCGGACGTCACCTCCTGGATCTTCATGGCGGCCTGCGCCTGCGTCAGCGGCACGCCAATCAGCGCCAGCGCAAGCATGACGCCCGCCGCCAGCGACATGGCCCTGGCGTGCAGCGTCCGTCCGGAGATCATGTCAATCATCGCGCCCATCAGTTCTGGATATCGTCGGAAGGAAGCAGGTAGCCGGTCACGGCGATCTCTGCCTTGAGGTATTTCGCGGCGACGGCCTGCACCTGCGCTGCCGTGACCGACTTGATGCGGTCGGGCCATTCCTGGACATCCTGCACGCTGCTGCCCGTCGCCAGCGAGGCGCCGTAAATGTTGGCCATGCTCGACTGCGTGTCGCGCGCAAAGATCATCGAACGCACGAACCGGTTCTTCGCCTTCTCGAGCTCGTCCTCGGTGACACCGTCCGCAATGATGCGCGCGATCTCGGCATCGACGCCGGTCTCGACCGCCTCCAGCCCGGCTGCGCTGCGCGGCGAGCCGTAGACGGTGAAGCTGGTGTCGTCGAGCATCGTGCCCTGGAAGTAGGCGCCGGCGCCCGCCGCGACATCGCTGTTGACGACGAGCTTCTGGTAAAGACGCGAGCGCGTTCCGCCCCCGAGGATTTCGGACAGGAGATCAAGGGCCTCCGCCTCGCCAGGCTCTCCCGTGTTGTAGGACGGAACGACCCAGTATTTCGACACGCTCGGTATCGTGACGCGCTGATCGCGCATCGTCACCGTCCGCTCGGTGTTCTGTTCCGGTTCGTCGGGGCGTATGCGCGGTGGCAGATCCGGTCCACGCGCCACCTTGCCATAGGTCTTTTCGGCCATGGCGCGCACGGTCGCCGCGTCGACATCGCCGGCGACGATCAGCAGCGCGTTGTTGGGCGTATAGTACTTGTCGTAGAATTCCACCGCGTCGGTGCGGTTCAGCTTTTCCATCTCATGCATCCAGCCGATCACCGGAATGCGGTAGGGCTGGTTCTGATAGAGCGTGGCCTGGATCTCTTCGGACAGCAGCGACTGCGGATCGCCCTCGATCCGCGACCGGCGCTCTTCCAGCACGACATCCCGCTCGGGGCCGATCACCGCGTCGGTCAGGATCAGGTTGCGCATGCGGTCGGCTTCCAGCGCCATCATGCTGTCGAGCGCGGTCGGGGTGACCGTCTGGTAGTAGGCCGTGTAGTCGTAGGAGGTGAACGCGTTCTGGCTGCCGCCGATCTCGGAAATCGCGGCATCGAACACGCCGGCCGTGTTGTTGCTCGTCCCCTTGAACATCAGATGCTCGAAGAAGTGGGCAATGCCGGATTTGCCGGCCGGCTCGTCAGCGCTGCCCACCTTGTACCACACCATGTGGGACACGATGGGCGCGCGATGATCTGGGATCACGACGACCTCCATGCCGTTGGCAAGCACGAAGTTCTCGATCCTGTTCACGTCGCCAGGCGTCTGCGCGAAGGCAGCCGTGGCCGGAAGCGCCAGGATTAACAGCAGCGCCGCGGTCGCCGATCTGGAGCACGCCGTGTGGTTTGCGGAAATCATGCAGGCTCCTGATCTGCGGGACGTGTCGCGCCTTATATGGGCCGGTCAACCGCCACGGAAAGTGAATTGTTTGTCATGTGACCAGCCGAACGCGGCCGAACTCAGGCCGATTGCAGGAAACGCACGACCGTCTCGCCATAGCTTCGCTCGTCAAGGACGGAAAAGCCCTCCCCCGGATCGAACACCGCCGACGAGACCTCTTCCACCACGCAAAGCGCACCCGCAACCAGCCAGCCGCCGTCGCGCGCCGAGCGCAGCGCCTTCTCGCCGAGACCCCTGCCGTAGGGAGGGTCGGCGAACACGAGGCCGAAAGGCTGCACGGTTCCGGCGGGGCCAAGCGATGTCGCGTCCCGCCGAAAGATCTTGGTCCGGCCGGTGAGACCCATCGCCTCGACATTGTCGCGGATCAGGCCGCGGCCCTCCGGCGATTCCTCGATGAACATGCAGAAGGCCGCGCCACGCGACAGCGCCTCGAGCCCGAGCGCACCGGTTCCGGAAAACAGGTCGAGCACCCGCGCGCCCTGCGACGGGTCGCCGAAACGATGGGCAAGCACGTTGAACACCGCCTCGCGGGTGCGGTCGGTGGTCGGGCGAATGGATTGGCTGCGCGGCGCGGCGATGGGCCGGCCGCGAAACTCACCGCCGACGATCCGCACCGGGCCCGCCCTTGCGCGGCCCCTTCGGGCCGTCCGACCGCGGTCGATCTCCGGTCGGCCGATCGCCGCGCGGCTTGCCGAAGGACGGCTTTCCACCCGACGGCTTTGCGTAGGATGCCTTGCGGTCCTTGCGCGCATCGGCCTCGGCCTTCTCGGACGCTGCCCTGCCGGTTCCGATCGGCCGCGCGCCGGGCGCCATCCAGACATTGGCCTTGCGCATGCCCGGCGGCTCGATCGGCCGCTGCTCGCGCTCATCCTTCTTGCCGCCGCGGCCAGGCTTGCCTGCGCCGAACGGCTTCGCCCCAAAGGGTTTTGCACCAAACGACTTCGCCCCAGCGGGCTTGTCGCCGAACGATCTTGGACGCTCGCTGCGCTCCGGCCGGTCGCCGCGGTCAGGTCGTGGCGGTCTGTCGGACTGCGTCGACAGCTTGCCCAGCGCATCGTCGCGCGTGCCCTCGCGCCGCTGGCGGCGCTTGATCAGACCGCCCTCGCCGATGCGCACCGGCGGATCGTCGCGCAGCGGCCTTATCGGCGCAGCAGCCTCGACCGGCTTCTCGCGCTCGCGCCGCTTGGGCTCGTTGGAGAAGGGATTGAGAATGTCGGCTTCGAAATTGGCGCCCGATTCCTCGATCAGGCGCTCGCCAAGCTGGTCGCGCAGCAGCTTGCCCTTGAGCTCCTGGACGTGCCCCTCGGCGAGTTCGCCGAGTTGGAACGGCCCGAACGAGACGCGGATCAGCCGCGTGACGTCGAGGCCGAGCGAACCGAGGATGTTCTTGACCTCGCGGTTCTTGCCTTCGCGCAGGCCGATGGTGAGCCAGGCGTTGGAGCCCTGCTCGCGGTCGAGCGATGCCTCGACCGCGCCATAGAAGACGCCGCCGACGGCCATGCCGTCCTTGAGCCCGGCCAATTGGCCCTCGTCGACCTTGCCATGCACGCGCACGCGGTAGCGGCGCAGCCAGCCAGTGGCGGGAAGCTCCAGCACCCGTGCCAGGCCGCCATCATTTGTGAGCAGCATCAGCCCTTCGGTGTTGATGTCGAGGCGGCCGATGGTGATCAGCCGCGGCAATTCCTGCGGCAGCACGTCGAAGACGGTCTTGCGGCCTTCGGGATCGCGGTTGGTGGTCACCACGCCGGCCGGCTTGTGGAAGAGGAACAGACGGGTGCGCTCGATCGCCGGCAGCAAATTGCCGTCCAGTTCGATGACGTCGTCGACCATGACATTGAAGGCCGGCGAATCGAGCTTCTTGCCGTTGACCTTGACGCGGCCGGCGGCAATCAGCTCTTCCGCGTCGCGGCGCGAGGCGATGCCGACGCGGGCGAGCCGCTTGGCGATCCTCTCGCCTGGAATCGCATCGGCGGCCTCAGAAGTCGAACGAAACTTCCGCTTCGGTGCCTCGAAAGGCTTTGCCGGTCCGCGATCGCGCGAACTGGAGCGTGGCGCCGGCGCGGAATCGCGCTTGGCGAAAGGCCGTTTCTCGCGCTGCGGCGCTGCTTCCGACGCTTCCGCCGAAATGGCTTCCGGATCGACAAATGCCGAAGCGGGAATTTCCGGCCCGGGTGCCGTTTCCTGCCTGGCAGGCGCCGGCCGCTTGCGCGGCTCGAAACCCGCGCCGTCGCGCGGCGATTGCGGTTTGCGATCATCCGCCATTTTGCCCGCATAGGCCGGACGATCGCGTTTGACGAATGGCTTTCGATCGCCCTCTGCCCGCTTCTCATAGGGCTTCTTCGCATCCGAGCGCGGTCCACCGGAGAAACGCGGACGCTCGTCGCCGGAACCAGTGGGACGGTCGCGTTTTACGAAGGGCTTACGGTCCCCCTCGGCCCGTTTCTCATAAGGCTTCTTCGCATCGGAGCGCGGGCCGCCGGAAAAACGCGGACGTTCCTCGCCTGAACCAGCAGGCCGGTCGCGCTTCACGAATGGTTTTCGGTCGCCCTCGGCGCGCTTCTCGTAGGGCTTCTTCGAATCCGGGCGTGGACCGCCAGAAAAACGCGGGCGTTCCTCGCCCGCACCATCAGGTCTGTCGCGCTTGACGAAAGGACGCTTCGGAGCACCAGTGCCGGGCGCATCGGCGCGGGCCGAGGCTTCGCGCGGCTTGCGGAACGGTGCCTTGTCGGCATCCGACCGGAACGGCTTCTTGGCTCCGCCTGTGGACTTTGCGCCGGACGGGCGACCGCCTTCGCGCGCCTTGCCGGCAAAGGGTTTTCCGCCGGTCTTGCGCGGTGGCTTCTTTCGATCGTCGTCCATGTGGCATTCGTACCTTTGGCCGGGTAGATAACAGGATAACCAGTCCGTTGCGAGGAGAATATCGGGATGGCCGCGCCTTGAAACGACCGGATTTCATGGGTTTGGCGCTGGCCGAAGCACGTGCCGCAGCCATGCGCGGCGAGGTCCCCGTGGGAGCCGTGCTTGCCGAAGGCGATGCGCTCGTGGCGCGCGCGGGAAACCGCACCAGGGAACTCAGCGACCCTACCGCGCATGCCGAAATGCTGGTCATTCGCGAGGCAACCACCAGGGCCTCGACCGAACGGCTTGCCGGCATGGACCTCTATGTGACGCTCGAGCCCTGCACCATGTGCGCCGGCGCGATTTCCTTTGCGCGACTGCGGCGAGTCTATTTCGGCGCTACCGACGAGAAGGGTGGCGCCGTGATCAGCGGCGTGCGGTTCTTTTCATCGCCGACCTGCCATCACGCGCCTGACGTCTATGCGGGGATCGGCGAGAGCGACGCGACCGATCTGCTGCAACAATTCTTTCGCGACAGGCGCGACCGCTGAGCGAACTCAGAAAGGCCAGAGATCGCCCCACCTGGGTCCGCCGGCCGCCTTGCGCGCCGCCGCTTTCATGCGGCGCTCCTTCTTGACCTCGTCCTCGCCGATGTCGCCGACGGGAGCCGTGGCCGAAGGCTGGCGATAATCCAGCGGCGGCTCGCTCAGATAGCGACGGCTCGCCGGGCTGCCCTGCTGCTGCTCGGCGAGGCGCTTCTTGATTTCCGTCCTCTGCTGCGTGAGCGTCGGGGCGCCGATCGGCGTCACGCCCGATTCCCGGAAGCGCTCATTGGTGCCGCGCGGCTCGGCCGCGGTCGTGGCGATCGGCATGTCGTTTTCGATCTGCGGCCTGAAGCCAGGTTTGTCGACATTGGCGGTGGCTTCGGCCCGAAGGCGCGCGCGCTTCTGTTCCGGCGATTCGGGCCAGGCCGGATTATCGGTCACCGCCACGCCGTCCTGCGGCGTTGGCAGGTTCGCAACCTCGCCCTTGGCCGGCTTCACGAGTTCCGGGCGCGGCTTGTAGTCGATCTGCTTTCTGTCTTTTGGCGCAAGCGACAGGATGCCCGTCACGTCGCCGACAAGCTGCTCGGTAGCGGTCTTGTCGGTGCCATAGGTCGGCCCGCTCATGCATCCCGAGACCAGAAGGCCGGACGCAGCGAGAAGGGCGGACGCAATCGCGTGCCGACGGGTCCGTTCATTCATGCCGAAAACCTTCACTACAAGCCGCCTCTCGAGAAAATCGTACAATCCCCGCCCTCTCCTTGCCGGAAATTCCGGCGATAGTTTGTCGGTTTGGCGAGTGCGCTTCTACCGCAGGGCGCCGACGAGGGCAACGATCGTCGCCCTCCCCGCCGATCACAGGCAATCATAGACGCCCAAGGGTTTTCAATTCGTGCAGGACTTTCGCGTCGCGGGCCGAGACATCGGGAAATTCCGGATCGCTGCCCACATCGTCGGTGAAGCGCCAGGAGCGCGCGCATTTGCGGCCCGACGCAAGGCCGGGAACCACCGCCACGCCCTTCACCTCGTCGATGGCAAAGGCGCCGTCGGGCGAAGGTGTCGCGCTGATCGCGATGCCGCTGGTGATCGAAATCTCGGCCAGGTCGACGCCGTCCAGCGCCGCGAGCAGTTCCGCGTCCGTGATGTGCACCGTGGGCGCGGCCTCCAGCGACGAGCCGATCGTCTTTTTTGCCCGCTCGATTTCAAGCGCGCCGGTGACCACGCGCCGGACCTGGCGCACCTTGCGCCACTTTTCCGCCAGCGCCTCGTTCTTCCACTCGACAGGCACGGCGGGAAACTGTTCGAGATGCACCGATGCAGCATCGGGATGGCGCTCGAGCCATGCTTCTTCCGTGGTGAAGGGAAGCATCGGCGCCAGCCATGTGACCAGATGGTCGAAGAGATGGCGCACGACCTTCACCGCCGACCGTCGCTTCACGCTCGACGGCGCGTCGCAATAGAGCGAATCCTTGCGGATGTCGAAGTAGAAGGCCGACAGCTCCACCACCATGAAGTCGATCAGCGTGCGCGTGATGCGCTTGAACTCGAAGGCGTCGTAGCCCGCGCGCACCACCTCATCAAGCTCGGCGATCCTGTGCAGCATCAACTGCTCCAGTTCCGGCATGTCCTTCAGCGCGACATCGGTGCCATCGTCATGCGCCAACGTGCCCAGCATCCAGCGGATCGTGTTGCGCAGCTTGCGGTAGGCGTCGATGTTGGTCTGCAGCACGTTCTTGCCGAGGCGCTGGTCTTCCCAGTAGTCGGTCGTCACCACCCAGAGCCGAAGAATGTCGGCGCCCGACTGTTTTATGACGTCCTGCGGCACGACCGTGTTGCCGAGCGACTTCGACATCTTTCGGCCGTCCTCGTCCATGGTGAAGCCATGGGTGACGACCGTGTCGTAGGGCGGGCGGCCGCGCGTGCCGCAGCTTTCGAGCAGCGAGGAGTGGAACCAGCCGCGATGCTGGTCGGAACCTTCGAGATAGACGTCGGCCGGCCACTTCAGGTCGGGGCGGTCCTCCAGCGTGAAGGCGTGCGTCGAGCCCGAGTCGAACCAGACATCCAGAATGTCCCTGACCATGACCCACGGCTCGTTGGCGCGGCTGCCCAAAAAGCGCTCGCGCGCGCCGTCGGCAAACCAGGCATCGGCGCCCTCCGCCTCGAAGGCCTCGAGGATGCGTGCATTGACCGCCTCGTCCTTCAGCACCGTTCCGTCAGCGTCGGCGAAGACGGCGATCGGCACGCCCCAGGCGCGCTGGCGCGACAGCACCCAGTCCGGCCGCTCGGCGATCATGGCGCGCAGCCGGGTCTGCCCGGCCTCCGGCACGAAGCGCGTCGCGTCGATGGCGGCGAGCGCGCGGGTGCGCAGGGTCGTGTCGTCGCCCAGTTCCTTGTCCATGTGGACGAACCACTGCGGCGTGTTGCGGAAGATGACCGGCTTCTTCGACCGCCAGCTGTGCGGATAGGAATGCTTCAGCCGACCGCGCGCAAACAGCATGCCGCGCTCGATCAGCGCGTCGATGACCGCCTTGTTGGCGTCGCCCTTCTTGCCATTGTCGTCGATGACGCGCGCAGCACCGCCCGGTCGGTCCGGCCCGAAGCCCGGTGCGTCCTTGGTGAGGAAGCCGGCGTCATCGACGGTGAACGGGATCGCCGTATCGATCCCCCTCGCCCGCAGTTCCGGCGCCGCATCCGACCATGCTTCAAAGTCCTCGCGACCGTGACCCGGCGCCGTGTGCACGAAGCCGGTGCCGGCCTCGTCGGTGACATGGTCGCCGGCGAGCATGGGAACGGGGAAAGCGTAAGGCTCGGCACCACCGACCCCCTCCCCCTTGCGGGGAGGGGTAAGGGGTGGGGGTGGAGAAACCGGGCTCGACTGCGAAGCGGAACCACCCCCCTCTGTCGGCTCCGCCGACATCTCCCCCGCAAGGGGGGAGACCGGGCGCCAGCCCGCCAGCGGATGCGAAAGCGTCATCCTCTCAAGAACAGAGGAGCGGACCTTGCCTAGCCACTTGAAGGTAACTTTCGCCTTTGCGAAGGCATCCTCGGCCAGCGCGTCAGCAAATATCAGTTTCTCGCCAGGCTGCGGCCCAAACGAATTCTCTGAAGCAGTAATCTCGTAAAGGCCGTAGTCGATGCGCCGAGAGAAGGCGACGGCGCGGTTGCCTGGGATTGTCCAAGGGGTCGTGGTCCAAATTACCACTGAGCTCTCCAGCAATGCTTTGGCAAAATCCTCAGTTGAGTTCCCTGGCGCTTCTGTCCACCCACCGCTGGCTACCAAGGGCCGGATGACCGGAAACTTCACCCAAACCGTGTCGCTCTCATAATCCGCATACTCCACCTCGGCCTCGGCCAGCGCGGTGCGCTCGACTACGCTCCACATCACCGGTTTCGACCCGCGATAGAGCTGGTCGTACATGGCGAATTTCAACAACTCGCCGGCAATCCGCGCTTCGGCGTGGAAGGCCATGGTCGTGTAGGGATTGTCGAAGTCGCCGACCACGCCAAGCCGCTGGAATTCGTCGCCCTGGACCTTGATCCAGCCGGCGGCGAACTCGCGGCATTCCTTGCGGAACTCGTTGACCGGCACCTCGTCCTTGTTCTTGCCGGCGGCGCGGTACTTTTCCTCGATCTTCCATTCGATCGGCAGGCCGTGGCAGTCCCAGCCCGGCACATAGTTGGAATCGTAGCCGCGCATCTGGAACGAGCGCGTGATGACGTCCTTCAGGATCTTGTTCAGCGCGTGCCCGATATGGATGTTGCCGTTGGCATAGGGCGGGCCGTCATGCAGCACGTATTTTTCCCGGCCGGCCGCCGAGGCACGCAGCTTCCTGTAAAGATCCATCTGCTGCCAGCGCTTGACCAGCAGCGGCTCCTTTTCCGGCAGGCCGGCGCGCATCGGGAATTCGGTCTGCGGCAGATAGAGCGTCTTGGAATAGTCGATCTTGTCGGATGGTTCGGTCATCGGTTCGCCATATGGAGTGCCCGCCTGAGAGGCCGGGCGTTCAACTGTCACGATCTGGAAGAAGCGCGGGCGCGCTCACGGCAAAAGGTCCCGGAGCCTCCAGCAGCCCTCAGGCTGCCCGGAAGACCGGGCCGGTAATTCGTATCCGGGCGACTATCGGGGCGCGCATGGTCATGAAAGGCGCTCTTACCCGAGGGCGGGCGCGGAATAAAGGGGCTTGGCTCAAGCATTGCGAGTTGAGCCAAATGCGCCTATCTTGATGGGCAAGTGGCAAGCATGGAGTTGCAACGTGACCGTGGCGGCAAGACTTCATCGTGACGGCCCTGACTTTTCCATCCCCGTCGACCGGATCGAGCATCTGCGAAGTCTTGGCTTCAGCAATGACGAGCTCTATCGCATCGTGGCCCCTCGCCGCACTCTGGCACGCCGCGTCCAGGAAGGCAGCCGGTTGTCGGCGGACGAATCCGACCGCGTTCTGCGTCTGGAACGCATTTCCGAGATGGCGAACCGGGTCTTTGCCGATCACGAAAAAGCCCAGCGCTGGCTGCGCAAGGAAAGCCGCGCATTGGAGGCGCGACCCATCGACCTCTTAAGCTCCGAAACGGGCGCCCGCTTCGTCGAGGAAGAATTGCATCGGATAGATTTCGGCATCTTTGCATAGATGCGGATCTGGCGAATTTCCAGCTACGCCGACCTGTCTGGAAAGGGTGGCATGGTTGCCGCCGGGCGCTGGAATCCGATCAAGACGCCTGCCGTCTATTGTGCCGATCATCCCGCGTCGTCGTTGCTCGAAATGCTGGTCCACATCGACACCGAGGATGCGCCGTCGACCTATCAATTGCTTGGCATCGACGTACCGGACGACGCGGACATCCACGTGCCTGAGCTTGCGGAAGGCTGGACCGCGGACCTGAGTGTCACACGCGATATCGGCGCCCGCTTCATCAGCACGGCAACCGCCCCGGTCATGCAGGTACCCTCGATCATCGTGCCTTTCGGATGGAACTATGTGCTCAATGCGAGCCTCGTAGAGCCTGCAGGCATCCGGATCGCAACCGTGACCCGCCATCCGATCGACAGGCGGCTGGTCGGCCCGCCTACAGCGTGAAGTCGAACCGGTAGCTGGCCGAGATGCCGATCTTGAACTGGTCTGCCGAGCCGCGCTGCTGCACGAGGCTCGAGTCGGCGGCCGGTCCGAGCAGCCGCGAATATTCGCCGAACAGCGAGGTCGTGATCTTGTCCGTCGCCTTCCAGTCGATGGCGCCGCCGACGCCCGCCGACTCGATCCCACCACCCGGATTGTACTGCGCCAGGCCCGAGGCGGCCGATTCCGTGGCGTTGATCCCGTAATAGGCGTCGAAATAGTCCGCCGAGGCAACCGTCAGCCGCGGCCCGGCCGAGACGCGTACCGATGGCATCACATCGATGAAGGCGTCTGCCGAAAGATCGCCGACGACACCCTCATGCGCGCGGATGCCATGACGGACCTCGCCGCGCAGGCGCAGCCAGTCGGTGGGATAGACTTCCGCGAAGCCGCCGAGCTCTCCACCGAAACGCACCGGATCGATGCCGATCAGATCGTCCGAATCGTCCTCGTCGCGACCCATGATGAACTCGCCATTGATGCCCGCGCGAAAGGCGCCGTTGTCGAACAGCGAGATGGAGATGCCGTCATTGCGCGAGGTGAAGCGTGCTTCGGGCCCGGCCTTTCCGAGTGAAATGATGGGCGAAGCGGAAAACATGTAGTCCTTCGACCCGTCGAAATCCGGCGCGACCATGCCGGTTGCGCCGAGCTTCAGCGCCCAGTCGCCATGGATCCAGCCGAACAGCCCGCCGGCATCCTGCGCCGCGGCAGCACCGGCAGACCCGGCAAGGGCGAGAGTGGCGGCGGCAAGGGTCTGGAAAGCTGGTTTCATGGGATTCCTCGCGCGCACCGCATCGTGCGCAGGACTGGATGTTTCCAGTCTTTGGATGAAAGTAAGGTTAATCAAGACCTAGGCGAATGCGACCTTGCTGTCGAGCACTGACAGCGGCGTGACCCCGGACAAAAGCGCGCGTGCCTCCTCCTCGTCGCGGCGCATCTGGACCATCAGCGCGTCCAGCCCGTCAAATTTTTCCTCGCCGCGCAGGAAGCCGAAGAAGCTGACGTCGCAGACCTCGCCATAGATGTCGGCGGAGAAGTCGAAGACGAAGGTCTCCAGCAGCGCCGCGCCGTCGTCGGCAACGGTCGGGCGGCGGCCGAAACTCGCGACGCCGTCATGCATGTCGCCATTGGGCCGCCGCAGGCGCACCGCGTAGATGCCGTGGCGCAGCGGCGTCTCGTCGGGCAGCGCCATGTTTGCCGTGGGGTAGCCCAGCGTGCGTCCGAGCTTCTTTCCATGGATGATCTCGGCCTCGACCGTGTAGCGGTAGCCCAGGAGCCCTGCCACCTGTGCCACGTGGCCCGCGGCGAGCAGGCCGCGGATCGCGCTCGACGAAACGATGTCTGCGCCCTCGTCGCGAAATGCGTCGACCAGGGTGACGCCGAAGCCGAACCGGCTTCCGGCCTGCATCAGATAGGCCGGCCCTCCCTCGCGCTTCCGTCCGAAATGGAAGTCGAAGCCCGTCACGGCATGGCTGATGCCGAGGCAGCGCAGCAGCACAGCATCGATGAATTCCTCGGCGGTCTGGTTGGCGAACGTCCGGTCGAACTGCTGTTCGACCACCGCATCGAAGCCGATCAGGCCGATCAACTTTGCCCGCATCGGCGCCGGCGTGATGCGCGCCACAGGCACGTCTGGTCGGAACACCACCCTCGGATGCGGCTCGAATGTCAGCACCAGCGCGGGAACCTTCAGTTCAAAAGCGCGCTCGAGCGCCCGCTCCAGCACCGCCTGATGCCCGCGATGCACACCGTCGAAGTTTCCAATTGCAACGACCCCGCCGCGAAGTTCATCGGGCAGTTCACTGGATCCGGTCAGGCGTCGGCAGGCCATGGCGGACACCGTTTCGCCTAGCGCAGGTGCGGGATGACGGCCACCGGCGCGCGGCCGTGCCGGGCGAGATAGTCCGACAGCCGGGCGGGATCGGGGAAAGCCGCGTCCTCGCCATACTCGCGCGCATGGATGCCGCCCGACACGTAGAGCACGTCGATGCCGTGGTCGGCGGCACCCTTGACGTCGGTGAGCATGCCGTCGCCGATCGCCAGCGCGTCACCGGCCGCCACGGTGCGGCCGAGCACCGCACCGGCAGCAACGAGCGACGCCTCGTAGATCGGGCGGTGCGGCTTGCCGGAGACCAGCGTGCGGCCGCCGAGCAGGCCGTAGTCGCGCGCCAATGCGCCGGCGCACCAGATCATCCTCTTGCCGCGCTCGACCACGATGTCCGGATTGGCGCAGATGAACGGCAGATCGCGCGAGCGAAGCCGGCGCAGGATCTCCGCATAGTCTTCCGGCGTCTCGACCTCGTCCTCGACCAGACCGGTGCATACCACGGCGTCCGCCTCGAACTCCTCGACCAGTTCGACGTCGATCCCCTCGTAAAGCGAAAAGTCGCGGTCCGGTCCGAGATGGAAGATCCGGCGCGGCGCCTGGCGGATCAGGTCGCGCGTCACGTCGCCGGAAGTCACCACCCGGTCCCAGGCCTTATCAGGCACGCCGAGAACGCCGAGCTGCCGCTCGACGTCGTGATGCGGGCGCGGCGAATTGGTGATGAGAACGACGGCAATGCCCCGGTCGCGCGCCCGCGCCAGCGCGGCAGCCGCTTCGGGAAACGCCGCCTCGCCATTGTGGACGACGCCCCAGACATCGCACAGGATCGCGGCATAGCCGCCCGCAACGGCGTCGAGGGATCCGATGGGTTCGTACAAAATGGCCATGATTCCTTCCGCGTCCGGGCGTCGATTTCCGCCGCCGGCGAAGCGCCGCAATTAACCGAGACTGTTCACCGTGTCACCAGCTTTCGCTTAACAGCATGGGCGCAACGTGCGAAATTGACGCCGGGGGTCGTGTGGATGTTCGGGGTCGCCGCGCGTGTCACGACGGCCGGCCACCCTTGAGGATAGAAGATGCGGCGTGGACTTGTTGCGGTTGCGGCGGCTGCCCTTTTGTGCGGCCTGTGCATCCTTGCGCTGCGCGGGATGATCGCCAGCGGCCAGTCCGTTCAGGACATCGTCCTCCTGAGCGCTGGTGCGACGCTGACGCTGTCGGCGATCGCCGTCGGCTTTGCCACGCGCGCCCTGCTGCGCTCCAATGCCGTCTATCGCGACCTTGCCCAGCTGACGCGTTCCGTCGACAGTGCGATGCGCGAGCTTTCGGCGCGTGGCGATCGAGAGACGGCAAGCATCGGCGAACTGAGCACGCTGGTCACCCGCGAACTGGAGCTCTTCTCCAGCCGTGCACCCACCCGCCAGAAGCATGCGTCCGACGATGCGCCGCAGCGCGACAACATCGTGGCGCTGTCGGCTTCGCGGCGCCCTCGCCCGGACGGGGTCGAAACGCCTGCCGCGGCCGCCGCAGCCGCAGCCGCAGTCGCAGTGGCAGTCGTTCCGACCGAACAGGCGGGCTTCGAACTCGCCGTCCAGCGCGCCTTCGTTTCCGGCTCGCCGGAACTCAGCCTGCAGCCGATCGTATCGATCTCGCAGGGTGCGGCGACAGGCTTCGAAGTCTTCCTGCATGTGATGCGCGACGACGGCATGGCTGTCGACCTGCAGCGACTGCCCTCCTCCTTGCCAAACCTGTCGCAGGCCGCGTTCGAACGATGGCTGGCGATTGGCGCGCTCGATGCCGCCGGCAAGCAGGCCGGTCTGACCCCCGACGGGCTGCCGCTCTATGTCCAGGTGTCGGAAGCACTGCTTGCCGACAGCGACGAACTGAACACCGTCCTCGACGCGTTGCGCCATTCGCGCGCCGACACGCAGCGCCTTGTCCTGTCGCTACCCTCCAGCATCCTGGAACGCAATGCGCGGCATGCCGAGGCGATCGAGCTCCTCGTCGACACCGGGGTCAACCTCGCCGCCGAGAACTGGACGGGCAACAAGGACTCGCTGGAAAAGCTGAAGCGCTCCGGCGTGTCGCTCGTCAAACTGTCGGCGGACCGGCTGCTCGGTCGCATCAAGCCTGCCAAGGCTGCCAATACGGCGATCCGGCTGGTCGAGATCGCCTCGGCACTCGACATCCCGGTCATTGCGGTGAACGTGGCCAATGACGAGGACGCGGTCAGCCTCATCGATCTCGGCATCAACCTGATGACCGGCAGCCGCTTCTCCGGTCCGCGCCGCCTGAAGCCGAACGCCGCGAGGCAGGACAAGGTCGCCAGCATGTAGCCGGTCATGCCGGCTCCGGGCGGCCCGACTGGTTAACGGTCGATGTAGGCCGGCCGCGCGTTTCGACCTTTACCGAAAACGAGATTTTCAAGGTTTTCGCTTAGGCTCCCACGATCGCTGTATGCGCGTTGGGGGTAGATCGTGTTTAACAAGTTCCTGAAAGATCGTGGCGGCAACTTCGCCCTGATGACGTCGATCGCCGTCATTCCCATCATGGGCGGGCTGGCGCTCGCCGTCGACTATACCAACATGTCGCGGCAAAAGCAGATCACGCTGAACGCGCTTGATGCCGCCGGCATCGCCACCGCGCGCCGGGTCGTCGAGGGCGCGACAGACGCGCAGCTCGTCGCCTATGCGCAGGACTTCTTCAAGGCCAATCTCAACGGCGTCAACCCGGCGAATACGACGCTGAGCGTTCTTTTGCCGGCCAACAATGTCGGCGGCGGCACGCTGAAGCTGACGGCGGGCCTGAAGTATCAGCCCTTCTTCCTCTCCGCCTTCACCTCGCTCCTCGGCGAGGCGGCGATCACCGAACTCTCCTTCAACGAGACATCGGAGATCCGGCTCAAGAACACGCTCGAAGTGGCTCTGGTGCTCGACAATTCCGGCTCGATGAACGACATCGGTACCGGCTCCGGCAAGACGCGCATGACACTGCTCAAGGAGGCGTCCAAGCAGCTCATCGACTCGATCGCCGATCAGGCGACCCAGATGAAGCAGATCGACAAGCCGGTTCAGTTCGGCGTCGTGCCCTTTGCCGCCTCGGTGAACGTTGGCAGCGGATACAAGGATGCCGCCTGGATGGACACGACGGGCATTTCGCCGATCCATCACGAGAACTTCGCGTGGTCGACGCTGAACTCCACCTCCTTCCCGAGCAAATATGCGCAGCAGGTCGGCTCCGCCTGGTACGCGCGCGGCGCTGGCTGGGGCACGCTCAAGGACAAGCCGCTGACGCGCTTTGCACTCTATGATGAGATGAAGCGGGTGGTGAGCATAAGCGGATCCTCGCGGTCCGGCTTCACCTACACCTATGGCAGCGTCGCAAGCTGGGGCGGCTGCGTTGAATCCCGTCCCTACCCCTTCAACGTCAACGACACGCCGGCCAGCGTCAGCACCCCGGCGACGCTGTTCGTGCCGATGTTTGCACCGGATGAAACCGACCAGACGGACTCGTCCTCGCGCCCGGCCAACAACAACTGGCTGCCCGACGTCACGTCGAGCAGCACCGCGCTGACGCGCCAGCGGCATATGCCGAAATACTTCACTCCGGGCACGACCGTTGGCAAGAGTTACGGCATGGACGAGGGGCCGAACGCCAGTTGCAGCACGGCTGCCATCAAGCCGCTCACCGACGTCACCGTGGCCGCCGGAAAGCAGGCCGTGAAGGACGCCATCGACACCATGCAGCCCAACGGCGCAACCAACGTTCCCGAGGGCATGGCGTGGGGCTGGCGTGTCGTGTCGGGCGGCGCACCGTTCACCGAAGGTCGTCCCGACACGGAAAAAGGCAATGACAAGGTCGTCATCGTGCTGACCGATGGCGCCAACACCTATTACACACCCACATCCGTGGTGGCGCAGGAATACTCCGGCACCTACTGGAATTATGGCGGAAACGACTCTGCCGGCAACAGGGCGATCTATTCGTCCTACGGTTACACCGGGACGCCCTACAACAGCGGCGACACCCGCCTGTTCCAGGGCACATCGTCGGATGTGGGCAAGACGACCTATTCGAACTCCAACTACACCAAGGCGCTCAACGAGCAGTTCGCGACTTTGTGCGGCAACGCCAAGACCAACAACGTGATCGTGATGACGGTTTCGCTCGATTTGAACAGCAGCAACACGACGCAGAAGGCCCAGATGGACGCCCTGAAGGCCTGCTCTTCGGACTCGCGCTTCCGCAAGGATACGAGCGACCCGACCAAGCCGGCTAAGCTCTACTGGAACTCGACCGGCGGCGATCTGTCCAAGACCTTCAAGGAAATCGCGGACGAGCTTTCCAACCTGCGCATCGTCGGCTGATCAGACGGCGCAACACCGATGCACGAGAGCGCCCCGCCACCGGCGGGGCGTTTCCTTTCTTGCGGGGCCGAGCCATGCGTGCCCAGCCATTCCCTGCGCACATGGCGCATGTCTGCCGCACCCCGCGCGCAAAAAACGCCCCCGTCCAGCCCTCGCGAAGCCATCTGTCGTCTTGACAGAAAATCGGCAAACGCCTATCTGAGCGCCACGTTAGCACTCAGCCAAAGCGAGTGCTAACCAAGGTCCGGCGACAGCCGGGCGGAGGAAACCTTCAACATCCGCATCGAGGACTGAAAAATGGCAAAGTCGAAATTCCGGCCGTTGCATGACCGCGTGGTCGTCAAGCGCGTCGAATCCGAAGAGAAGACCAAGGGCGGGATCATCATCCCCGACACCGCGAAGGAAAAGCCGCAGGAAGGCGAAATCATCGCCGTCGGCTCCGGCGCGCGCGACGAAAGCGGCAAGCTGGTTCCGCTCGACGTTAAGGCGGGCGACCGCATCCTGTTCGGCAAGTGGTCGGGCACCGAAGTGAAGCTCAATGGCGAAGACCTTCTGATCATGAAGGAATCCGACATCATGGGCATCATCGGCTGATCCCTGACCGATCCGTCCACACAATCTGAATTCCGCCGCAAGGCATAAGGAGCTGAAGCAATGGCTGCCAAAGACGTAAAATTCTCCCGCGACGCCCGTGAGCGCATGCTGCACGGCGTCAACATCCTCGCCGACGCCGTGAAGGTCACGCTCGGTCCCAAGGGCCGCAACGTCGTCATCGACAAGTCGTTCGGCGCACCGCGCATCACCAAGGACGGCGTCACCGTCGCCAAGGAAATCGAGCTTGCCGACAAGTTCGAGAACATGGGCGCCCAGATGGTCCGCGAAGTCGCTTCGAAGACCAACGACATCGCCGGCGACGGCACCACGACCGCGACCGTTCTCGCCCAGGCCATCGTTCAGGAAGGCCACAAGGCCGTTGCCGCCGGAATGAACCCGATGGACCTGAAGCGCGGCATCGATCTCGCCGTCACGGAAGTCGTTGCCGCTCTCGGCAAGGCTGCCAAGAAGATCAAGACCTCCGAGGAAGTCGCCCAGGTCGGCACGATTTCCGCCAATGGCGAGAGCGAAATCGGCGAGATGATCGCCAAGGCGATGCAGAAGGTCGGCAACGAAGGCGTCATCACCGTCGAGGAAGCCAAGACCGCCGAGACCGAGCTGGAAGTCGTCGAAGGCATGCAGTTCGACCGCGGCTACCTCAGCCCCTACTTCGTCACCAACCCGGACAAGATGGTTGCCGAGCTGGAAGACGCCTACATCCTGCTCCACGAGAAGAAGCTCTCCAACCTGCAGGCCATGCTGCCGGTCCTCGAGGCCGTCGTGCAGACCTCCAAGCCGCTCCTCATCATCTCGGAAGACGTCGAAGGCGAGGCTCTGGCCACGCTCGTCGTCAACAAGCTGCGTGGCGGCCTGAAGATCGCCGCTGTCAAGGCTCCGGGCTTCGGTGATCGCCGCAAGGCCATGCTGGAAGACATCGCCATTCTCACCGGCGGCCAGGTCATCTCCGAAGACCTCGGCATCAAGCTCGAGAATGTCGGCCTCAACATGCTCGGCCGCGCCAAGAAGGTGTCGATCTCCAAGGAGAACACCACCATCGTCGACGGCGCCGGCAAGAAGGCAGAAATCCAGGGCCGTGTCGCCCAGATCAAGCAGCAGATCGAGGAAACCACCTCGGACTACGACAAGGAGAAGCTCCAGGAGCGTCTCGCCAAGCTCGCAGGCGGCGTCGCGGTCATCCGCGTCGGCGGCGCGACGGAAGTCGAAGTCAAGGAGAAGAAGGACCGCGTTGACGATGCGCTGAACGCAACCCGCGCTGCCGTCGAAGAGGGCATCGTGGCTGGCGGCGGCGTCGCGCTGCTGCGCGCCTCGGCCAACATCAAGGCCAAGGGCGTCAACGCCGACCAGGACGCCGGCATCAACATCGTGCGCAAGGCGCTGCAGGCTCCCTGCCGCCAGATCGCATCGAATGCCGGTGCCGAGGCCTCCATCGTCGCGGGCAAGATCCTCGACAACAAGGGCGCGACCTACGGCTACAACGCCCAGACCGGCGAGTATGGCGACATGATCACCATGGGCATCGTCGATCCGGTCAAGGTCGTGCGCACGGCTCTCCAGGACGCGGCATCCGTCGCCGGCCTGCTCGTCACCACCGAAGCCATGATCGCCGAAGCTCCGAAGAAGGAAGCTGGCGGCGGCGGCATGCCGGGCGGCATGGGCGGCGGCGGCATGGGCGGCATGGGCGGCATGGACTTCTAGTCCAGCCACTCTCGCTCACAGCACATACGGAAAGGGCGGCTCGCGAGGGCCGCCCTTTTTCGTTGCAGGTTCGCCCATGCGTGGCGCGGCCTGCTTACGCCCGACACGTGCTCCATAGGGCGCCACCGAACTCTTCTCTGCCTCGCTCGGCCACAAGACGAGCGGGATCGTTCCCGGCTACCGCCTCGACCCGATCGAACCGAAGTTCGATCCCACGATGATCATGGTCAGATCGCCTGAGTGCGCCGCGTGCTGCGATCGTGGAAATTCAATCTCCACCTATGCCACGCCGCGACACGACTCTCGCTTGGCGATCTCCACTTCAACAGCTAGGCTCCGACCGTAATTGAGGGGCCGGAATGCAGGAATTCTTGATCTTCGCGCTCGTTGGCTTCTTTGCGCAGGCGGTCGACGGCGCGCTTGGCATGGCCTACGGCGTCATATCGTCGACGACGCTCCTGGCTTTCGGCGTATCCCCGGCGCATGCGTCGGCGGCGGTCCACGCGGCTGAACTCTTCACGACCGCGGCGTCCGGGTCGGCGCATCTCTATCACCGCAACATCGACTGGAAGCTGTTCCGGCGTCTGGCACCGTTCGGCATTCTTGGCGGCTGCCTCGGTGCCTATGTCCTCACCTCGTTCGACGGCAATGTCATCAAGCCGTTCATCACGACCTATCTGGCTCTGGTCGGCGTCTGGCTCCTCGTGCGGTCGTTCAAGCGGATCCCGTCGCGGCCCGTACCGGCGGGCATCGTGGCGCCGTTGGGAGCCGTCGGCGGATTTCTCGACGCTGCGGGCGGTGGCGGCTGGGGCCCGATCGTGACCACCGGCCTGCTAGGCTCGGGCGGCAGCCCGCGCTACGTGATCGGCACCGTCAACGCGAGCGAGTTCCTGATCACCCTGTCGGTGTCGCTGACCTTTCTCTTCGCCATGCTGAGCGGCCACTGGGAGTCGGCCGGCGCGCTCACCGACAATCTCACCGCCGTCTGCGGACTGATCGTCGGCGGCCTCTTCGCCGCCCCTCTGGCGGGTCTGATGGTCAAGATGCTGAAGGAAACGCTCCTCCTTCGTCTCGTCGGTTGCCTGATCGTGCTTTTGGCCGGATGGCAGACAATCCAGCATCTTGGATTCATCTGAGGGCGCCGTCTCGGGTTCGGTAGTACTGAGAGCTCAGGACACTTTTGCTTGCGTTTTGGGATAGCCGTCACAGGCAAAACGCAATGAATGCCGGCACATCAACTGCATTTCAGCGCGCTTGACGTTGTGCAAGGCACCGGGCCCTCCAAGCAATGGTGGGGACATGCCGATCTCATTGGGCACTCTGTCCTGGCGGCCTCAGTCGCCGCCCTTTTTGCGTGCAAGTAGCAACATCATATCGTCATCTGTCCGGCACAACCGGCCACCACAAAGTATTTACCATGATCCGCCAAAATAACTCCTCGTCGACCAGCGGGGTGAGCCATGCATCTATTGTTCGGATTTTCCGGTCGCACCGGGCGGGGCGGATGGTGGCTCGGCCAGTTCGCGCTGATTGCGGTCAGTCTCGCCTGCGCCGGTGCGATCTTCGCCAGCCAGGGACTCCAGGGTCTGGCAGCCGCTGCCGACGGCGATGTCGCCCGTCTGAGCGCCAGCATGGTCGCCATGCTGTTTTCCGTAACCGTGCTGACGACATGGATGGCCTTTGCCGTCACGATCAAGCGGTTCCACGACCGGGACAAATCCGGCTTCTGGTGCCTCATCGTCTTCGTTCCGCTGATCGGTCCGCTGTGGCAGCTCGTTGAATGCGGCTTCCTGTCGGGTTCGCCGGACAGCAACCGCTTCGGACCGCCGGGCGGGAGCGGCGCGGCAGGACTTGCCGACCGCCTCGATGTCGGCTCGGCCTACACGCCGCCCAGCCGCGAAAACGTCGAGCCGGTCGCCATTGCCGCGACCTCGGAGGCGGGCCGACCGAGACGGCAGACCTCGCACGCGTTTGGCCGCCGCACCCGCTGAGCGCTATTCGTCGGGGCTGGGCTCGGGAAACGGTTCGGCTGCGGCACCCGCATACCATTCCTTCATCGCCGCAGTCGCAAGCATGGCGTCGACATAGGCGCGGGTGTCAGGCGCCAGTTCGCCGCCATAGGTGTCGAAACGCGTCACGACGGGCGCATACATCGCGTCCGCCGCCGTGAAATGGCCAAACAGGAACGGTCCGCCCTTTCCGTGCGTCTCACGGCATTCGCGCCAGATCGCCTCGATGCGGGCGCGCTGCCTGTCCCCTTCCGCGTCGAGAGGCTTGTGCGCCTTGCGTCGGCGCAGGTTCATCGGCCAGTTGCTGCGCACATCGCGGAAGCCAGAATGCATTTCGGTCGCCACGGAGCGAGCCAGCGCGCGTGCGCCGAGATCGGTCGGCCAGAGTTTCGCGTCCGGAAACAGGTCGGTAAGATATTCAAGGATTGCAAGCGTTTCCCAGACGACCCTGCCATCGTGAATCAGGACCGGGACCTGTCCGGTCGGCGATATGCTGGCGAGGTTCGCAGCCGATTGAGGGGTGCGCAGGCGCACCAGCGTTTCCTCGAACTCAATCCCCAGATGCTTCATCGCCACCCACGGGCGAAGCGACCATGAGGAAAAGCACTTGTTGCCGATATAGAGCTGAAAATTGGCCAAGGCGCGCTCCAGGGGTATCGATGGCCCGCACTCTAGTGAGCGCCCGACGACAGCGAAAGCATCCAGGGGCAGATTCCTGCGGCGACGTGGCACGGAAGTGGAACAAGCTGGCCGTTGTTTCATTGACCTGTGTGCCAGGCGAGCCGGCCGGAGAAATCCCAAGGCAAGCTGAATGCACATGCGGTCCCGTCTGTCCCTCACAGACGGGACCGCGTCATTTCCGAGCCATTTCCGCAATCAAAATACACGTCCCTCCTCGGAACTTCAGGTGGGGCTTCTCGTTCTTCAACCATCGATACCAATCGATTCATTGAACCCAGGAGATGCAAGATGGTGAACAAGGATCAGGTCGAGGGCCTCGGCAAGCAGGCCAAGGGCGCCGTGAAGGATGCCGCCGGCAAGGTGACCGGGAACAAGCAGACCCAGGCCGAAGGCAAGGCCGACAAGATCGCGGGCAAGGTCCAGAAGGGCTACGGCGACGCCAAGGAAAAGATCAAGGACGCGTCGCGCTGAGCGCACGCTACCCATCGGAAAAGGCGGCTTCGGCCGCTTTTTTTGTGCGTTGGGCGTGACGATATGGTTTCCAACGCAGCCCGGGACGATCAGGGACCGCGGTCTGCGGGCTCCCCCTTCACGCGGAGCAGAGCGCTTGAACCCGAGGCGAAACGATGAGCTTGGCGTGCATAGCCCGCTGACCCACCTCTAGCAAAATCAACGCCTTCAACGATTTCTTCCCGCAATCCATCCCCACCCCCGCGACCTCTGTCCATAATAGACGGAAGGTTAGAGGGAGGCCCGGGACTTGAACGCAGCAGGACGGGATCATCGGACGCTGATCCGCATCGCGGCCCTTCTCGTTGCTCTCGCCGCCCTGGCACAGCGCACTGGCAACTGCTCCCTGCCCGTCCGCTGGTTCGTGCTCTGCATCTTGGGGTGGGCCGAGACCGTGGCACACGCCATTGTTCTCGATGCGACGCAGGCGAACGGGCCCTTCTTCGAAGAAGAGTTGGAGGTCGGGACGCGTCCGATGGATGCTGCATGGCTGGCATGGCGTTTCCGGCTGCTGGCAGCCGTGCTTGGCGTTCTGTTGCGCGCGGCATGCCGTCCCGACCGCTGGAATGCCGCCATGGATCATCCACCACTCCACCGCGCACAACCCCTCATCCTCGTGATCTGCGGCGGCTGGACGCGGCGGCCATACGACACGTCGTGACGCGGATGATCCGTGAAACAATTCGACCATTGGGTTCGATCGGCCGCGCAGCTTGCTCTCTGCGTGGCGCGCCGGGCGTTGCCTGCGGCAGCGGATCCACTAGCGCCGGATTCCCGACTTTTTCGGGCTACGGGAGTATCTCCAGCAAATGGCCAGACGCGAGAGCCGGCGCGGCAACAGCGCGACGCGCCACATAGCCAATTGGCCCCCATCATATTCAACCGATTTGGGTTTCCCGCGCCGCCAATCTCCGCTTGAAGCCATTTGTGCAACGCGATACGCCGATGCACGAAAGCCACCGACCGAGGGAGATCGCAGTGACGGATCAGGGCAAGACCAGGACTGAGACCGACACGTTCGGTGCGATCGACGTGGCATCCGATCGCTACTGGGGCGCCCAGGCGCAGCGCTCGCTCGGGAACTTTAAGATCGGCTGGGAAAAGCAGCCGCTGGCCGTCGTGCGGGCGCTCGGCATCGTCAAGCGGGCTGCTGCCGAAGCCAATATGAAGCTCGGACGGCTTGATCCTGCATTGGGCGCCGTAATCGTCAAGGCCGCGCAGGAAGTCATCGACGGCACGCTCGACGATCACTTTCCGCTCGTCGTCTGGCAGACGGGTTCGGGAACCCAGTCGAACATGAACGCCAACGAGGTGATTTCCAACCGTGCGATCGAGATGATGGGCGGCGTGATGGGCTCGAAGAAGCCGGTCCACCCGAACGACCATGTCAACATGAGCCAGTCGTCGAACGACACCTATCCCACCGCCATGCACATCGCCTGCGCGGAGCGCATCGTGCACGATCTCTTGCCCGCGCTTCGCCACCTGCACGCGGCTCTGGATGCCAAGGCGAAGGAATTCGCCCATATCGTGAAGATCGGCCGCACGCACACGCAGGACGCGACGCCGTTGACGCTCGGCCAGGAGTTTTCCGGCTACGCCGCGCAGGTCGCCTCGTCGATCTCACGCATAGAGCTGACCTTGCCCGGCCTGATGGAACTCGCCCAGGGCGGCACTGCCGTCGGCACCGGGCTCAATGCCCCGATCGGATTTGCCGAACAGGTAGCCGACCGGATCGCCGCCATCACCGGATTGCCCTTCGTGACGGCGCCCAACAAGTTCGAGGCGCTCGCCGCCCATGATTCCATGGTGTTTTCGCACGGCGCCCTCAATGCGGCCGCGGCTGCCCTGTTCAAGATCGCCAACGATATCCGCTTCCTCGGCTCCGGGCCACGCTCGGGTCTGGGCGAGCTTTCCCTGCCGGAAAACGAACCCGGCTCGTCGATCATGCCCGGCAAGGTGAACCCAACGCAGAGCGAGGCGCTGACGCAGGTCTGCGTGCAGGTGTTCGGCAACAATGCCGCGCTCACCTTCGCCGGCAGCCAGGGCCATTTCGAGCTCAACGTCTACAATCCGCTGATGGCCTATAACTTCCTGCAGTCGGTGCAGCTGCTCGCCGACGCGGCAGTGTCATTTACCGACAACTGCGTCGTCGGCATCCTCGCGCGGGAAGACAACATCAAGGCAGCGCTCGACCGCTCGCTGATGCTGGTCACCGCGCTTGCCCCGCAATATGGCTACGACCTCGCCGCCAAGATTGCAAAAACCGCGCACAAGAACGGCACCACCTTGCGCGAGGAGGCGCTGAAGGCCGGCGTCACGGCGGCAGACTACGAGCGCCTGGTGCGCCCGGAGGACATGACACGGCCGGGTTGACGGAGCAGAACATCCAAAAAGTGAACGATCTGTCGATGACTTCGCGCCTTCTGTGAACACTAGGGATGGGCTATCTCAGGGTCACCGCAACCTGGAGTCCTTTACCATGTCCATCAACACGTCCGCAGCCGGCACGAGCGCCTCTGCCAACGGTGCCGTTCTCGTCCTCGCCCGCCTTCTGATTTCGGTCATGTATATCTTCGCCGGCTTCGGCAAGCTGACCGATATCGCCGGCACGGCCGGTTGGTTCGGCAGCATCGGCCTGCCTGCTCCGACCATCGTCGCCGTTCTCGTCGGTCTGCTCGAACTGGTCGGTGGCCTCGCCATCCTCGTCGGCTTCAAGACCCGCATCGCCGCAGTCGCGCTTGCCGTCTTCACCATCGCCGCCACGCTGATCGCGCATACTAACCTCGCCGATCAGATCCAGCTGCTGATGTTCATGAAGAACCTGGCGGTCACCGGAGGCCTCCTGGTTCTCGCGTCCTTCGGCGCGGGCGCTCTGTCGGTCGACGCCCGCCGCGGCTGAACCAGCCAGCCGCGCATTTCGATCAAGAGCCCGGAGCGATCCGGGCTTTTCTTGTTCGCGATCGCGGGTAAGATCGTGTCGAGCGGGATCAGGCTTCCTGCGGCGCGAACCGGGGGAATGCGTGATGTCTGCAGGCGTGATCGCGCTCGTCGCCCGCGCCCTCCTTGCCTTCCTGTTTGTCGTGGCGGGCATCGCAAAGCTCGCCGACATTGCCGGCACCGCCGGTTACTTCGAGAGCCTCGGCATGCCGATGGCCACCGTCGTGGCATGGGCAAGCGGGCTGTTCGAACTTGGCGCCGGTCTCCTGGTTCTGGCCGGCTTCGCCACGCGGATCGCGTCCGCCGCTCTGGCTGCATTTTGCATCGTCGCTGGCTACCTCGGCCACTATGGCCAGGGTGGCGACGACGCGATGCTGGCCCTCATGCACAGCCAGGCCTTCATGAAGGACATCGGACTTGCGGGCGGCTTCGCGCTCTTGTCGCTGCACGGTCCAGGCCCGCTGTCGATCGACGCGCGGCTGCGGTGATCAGTCCTCGACCACCAGTTCGAGCTTGCGGCCGGTGATCCGCGCCAGTTGTGCAAGCCTCCCGGCGGGGCGTTCCCCGCTGAGGCCGGCGAGCGCGGCGGGCAGGACCAGCGCCAGGACCCCGTTGGCACGGTTCTCCCAGCGCAGCTTGGGGATCACGCCCGGCATCGAGGCGGACAGCAGGTAGACGACGCGCAGCATCGCGCCGAGCAGCCGCGCGCGCTCGAGATAGCGCGGAGTGGCAAGCTCGATGATCTCCTTGACCGCCGCATCGTTGAAAATGCCCTCGTGGCGATAGTAGTTGGCCAGCGCGAGAAAGGCGCGGCCCGGGTGATCGACGCCGATGAACGAGGCATGCGCGATGATGTTGAGCGACTGCGTGCCGCGATATTCCGGATGGGCGCGCCAGCCGATGTCGGCCAGCAGGCAGGCCGCGTGCCGGTAGCGCGCCTCCTCGTCGGTCTCGTCGATGCCGAAGGCGGCGAAGGACGAGCCGGTCCACTGCGCCAGTTCATGCGCATGAGTCACGGAGCGCGCGCGCAGCAGGGCCAGTTCCTCCGATGCCGAGATCAAAGGGTCGGCGCGCTGTTCGTTCGGGGAGAGAAGTGAAAACAGGAAGCCTTCGCGCACGCCGAGCGCCGACACCACGATCTTCGATGGCGCCATTGCCGCGATGATCTCGAGCAATACCGTCGCACCGTAAGGCAGCAAAGCACGCCGGTTCTTGGAAATGCCCTCGATACCCTTGATCTTGTCAATGTCGCCCTTGGCGACCTGACGCAGGAACGGAAGCGAGCTTTCTATGCCGAGTTCATAGTGGTGCATCACGTTCAGCGGATAGTTCGCGGTGAACATGTGCAAGCGGGCAAGGTTTCGCCACGTACCGCCGACCGCGTAGAAAACCCGGCCCTTGCCGCCCTTCAGCAGCTTGGCGCGCGCCAGTTCTTCGCGGGCAATCTTGGCCGACGCGACAGGCGAGTTCTTGGACATGTCCTGGAGCCGCAGGCCACCCAGCGGTAGCGTGATGCCCTCCCCGATCGTCTCGCCATCGACATCGACGAGCTCTAGGCTGCCGCCGCCAAGATCCCCGGCGATTCCGTTCGCCGGATGAAACCCGGAAATCACGCCCAGAGCCGAATAGTGCGCCTCTTCGCGGCCCGAGAGCACACGGACCTGCGTTCCAAGAATCTCTTCGGCGCGCCGGATGAAGTCAGGCCCGTTGACGGCTTCGCGGGCCGCGGCCGTCGCGATGACATGCGGCTCGCCGGCGCCCGCCTGTTCGGACAGCGCGCGGAAGCGCCTGAATTCCTCGATCGCGCGCGTGACCGCCTCGGGATCGAGCTTTCCCGTCGAAACGATGCCGCGACCAAGGCCCGCCAGCATCTTTTCGTTGAACAGAACGGTCGGGGAACGCGCTATGCCTTCGTAGATCACCAGTCGGATCGAGTTGGAGCCGATATCAATGATGGCGATCGGACTGCGGTCCTGCAGGCGCCCCTGGGACTTGGCTATCATCAGGCCGTCGTTGCGCCCGACTTCTTGCGCCGCCGAAACTGCGCAATGCGTTTGGGCGCATTGATCTTCAGTGCGTCTCCGCGGCCCGACAAGCTCGGATTGGTCATGAAATATTCCTGCGCGTTGAACGGCTCCTCGCCCTCGTCGAGGGTTACCCGCCGCGAGCTGCCGTCAGGCATTACTTCGAAACTTTGCTGGTTGTCCATGATGTTGCCGAGCATGATCTGGCCCAGCACCTGCTCATGCACAGTCGGATTGGTGATCGGGACCATCGTTTCGACCCGGCGGTCGAGATTGCGCGGCATCAGGTCGGCGGAGCTGATGTAGACGATCGCTTCGTCGGACGGCAGGCCGTGGCCATTGCCGAAGCAGTAGATGCGGCTGTGCTCGAGGAAGCGGCCGACGATCGACTTGACGCGGATGTTCTCGGACAGGCCAGGAACCTGGGGCCGCAGACAGCAGATGCCGCGCACGACCAGTTCGATCTCGACGCCGTTGCGGCTGGCGTCATAGAGCGCGTCGATGATCGTGGGATCGACGAGCGCGTTCATTTTCAGCCAGATCCGTGCCGGGCGGCCCTCCCGCGCATGGGCAACCTCGTCGGCAATGTGCTTTAGGATCCGGCCGCGCAGAGTCAGCGGCGACATTGCGATCAGCATCTCGTCGGCCGGCTCGGCGTAGCCGGTGATGTAGTTGAACAACTGTGCGACATCGTTGGCGATGTGCGGATCCGTGGTGAAGAACGACAGGTCAGTGTAGATGCGGGCCGTGATCGGATGGTAGTTGCCGGTTCCGAGATGCACGTAGCTGCGCAGCTTGCCATCCTCCCGGCGCACGACAAGCGACATCTTCGAATGGGTCTTCAACTCCAGGAAGCCGAAAACGACCTGCACGCCGGCGCGCTCCAGATCGCGCGCCCAGCGAATGTTCGCCTCTTCGTCGAAGCGGGCCTTGAGCTCCACGAGCGCCGTGACCGACTTGCCGGCCTCGGCGGCGTCGACCAGCGCACGCACGATCGGGCTATCGTTGGACGTGCGGTAGAGCGTCTGCTTGATGGCGACCACATCGGGATCGGCGGCGGCCTGGCGCAGGAACTGCACCACCACGTCGAACGACTCATAGGGGTGATGGACGACCATGTCCTTCTCACGGATCGCCGCGAAGCAATCTCCCCGGTGGTCGCGCACCCGCTCGGGGAAACGCGGGTTGTAGGGGACGAACTTCAGGTCGTCGCGCGCGACTGACACAATCTCGGAAATCTGATTGAGCGCCAGCGGGCCTATGATGACGCTGATGCGCGACGAGGGAACGCCGAGTTCCCCGCCCACGAATTCCCGCAGCTCCTCAGGCATTTGGCTGTCGAACTCGATCCGGATGACGGAACCGCGGCGCCGCCGCTTCAGCGCGGTCTCGAACAGTTGAACCAGGTCCTCGGACTCTTCCTCGACCTCGATATCGCTGTCGCGGATGATGCGGAAGGTTCCCGATCCATTGACTTCATAGCCGGGAAAAAGCCTGCCGATGAAGGCCGCCACCGTCTCCTCCAGCGGGATGAAGCGCACGGCCCCTTTGCGATCGGGCAGCCTGATATAGCGCCGGAGCGCGACCGGCAGCCTGAGCAACGCGGTCATCTCCTCGCCATTCTTGCGGTGGCGCAGCCGAAGCGCCACGGAAAAGCCGAGATTGGGAATGAACGGAAACGGGTGCGCCGGGTCGATGGAAAGCGGCGTCAGCACCGGAAATATCTGTTGCATGAAGTGATCCTCCAGCCAGGACCTTTCGTCCTTGCTGAGCGAATCGGCGCGCGCGGTCTCGATGCCTTCGGCTTTCAACAGGACGGTTAGCGCGGCCAGGCTCTTCTGCTGATCTTCCTGCAGGCGCCCGACCTCGAGCAGTAGCTGTTCGAGCTGCTGCTCGGGCGTGCGCCCGTCAGGGCTGCGCAGCGTGATCCCCTCGCGGATCTGGCCTGCAAGGCCCGCGACGCGCACCATGAAGAACTCGTCCAGGTTGGCCGCAGAAATTGACAGGAAGCGGACCCGCTCGAGGAGCGGATGGTTGGCGTTCGAGGATTCCTCGAGCACGCGACGATTGAACTGCAACCAGGAGAACTCGCGATTCACGAAACGGTCGGGGTTGCCGGAAGCGGCCTCCCCTTCCGCCGGGTGGACGGTCGTGAATTCCCTTTGAACCGGCTTCAGTTCTTTCATCGTGACTGGTTCCCTCGATCGGATGCATGCCCTGCAGGGCGGCTGATCCTACCTTCTGCCAGTGCTTTGCGACAGTTTGATTTCGCCGCTCACGCAAAGAGATTGGCTCTGTTCCAATCGCCTGTTATGAGGCTCTGACAGCGACAGGAGACAGCCATGGCCGGCGGTTCGATTCCCCACTTCCAGAACGACGCGGGTCATGCGGCAATCGAGATCGGCTTGAAGGAGTTCATGTGCGTGGGCGCCAATCCGCCTTTTGATCATCCACATGTGTTTCTCGACATGGGCAGCGACGCCGACAAGGTGTGCCCCTACTGCTCGACGCTTTACCGTTACAACGGCTCGCTCGCGGCCGATCGGACACTTCCCGAAGGCTGCCTCTATCTCGATCGCGCGGCCTGAGCGGAGCGCCTGCGTCGCCCGCAATGGACGCGATCCGGTCACGGCAGATCATCATCGCTGGAGCCGGCATTGCAGGCTTGACGGCAGCCCTTGCGTTCGCAGCCCGCGGCTTTTCGGTGCAGATTTTCGAGCGTAGTCCGGAACTGCTCGAATTCGGGGCAGGCCTCCAGCTCTCGCCCAATGCAACCAGAATTCTCGGCAGGCTCGGTGTCCTGCGTGGTCTCGGCCATTGTGCCGTACGGCCCTCCGCCATCGTCCTGCGCGACGCCGCAACCCTCGTCGAACTCACACGCGTACCCTTGGGGGACGCAGCCGAAACGCGCTGGCGGGCGCCCTATCTCGTGGTTCATCGTGCGGACCTGCAAAGCGCCCTCCTGCAAAGCGTGGCGCGGGAAGGCGAGATTCGCCTTGTGCTCGGGGCAACGGTCCGCGACGTGGCCATCCACAGGCAGGGGGTGACGGTTTCAATCGATGTCGGCGATACGATAAGGGACACAAGAGGCCTGATGCTCGTCGGCGCGGACGGCGTGTGGTCAGCTCTGCGCGGGCTTTCGGGTCGTGCCGGCCAGAGCAAGTTCGCTCACCAGATCGCATGGCGAAAGACGATCCGCGCCGACGATCCGGCCGCGACAGCGATCATGCCCGGGCTTGACGTCAACGCGTTCATGCATCCGGGATTTCATCTCGTCGCCTATCCGATCCGGGCCGGAACAGCCGTCAACCTCGTCGCCTTCACGCCGGGCTCCGGCATGGACGCCGCATGGTCGGGTACCGCTGACCCGGCCATTCTTGGCCTTGCCATGCGTGGGACGGCGACAGCACTCACCGACCTCATCCAGGACGGCAAGGACTGGACCGCATGGCCGATCCACACAGTCAGCTCAAGGCAGCGATGGACGGCATCCGGCGGACTGGCGCTGATCGGTGATGCCGCGCACGCCATGACGCCCTTCGCAGCGCAGGGCGCCGCCATGGCGATCGAGGACGCGGAGACGCTTGCCGCCTGCGTTGGCGCATCCGCAGAGGACCTGGACAGCGGACTTGCGCGCTGGGAGGTCGCGCGCCGAAGCCGGATTGGCAAGGTACGGGCGCGCGGCGCCTTCAACCGTTTCACCTGGCACGCTTCCGGTCCAGTCGCGCGTGTGCGCGACAGCCTTCTTAAACGGCGCCCGCAACAGCAGTTGATGGCTGACATGGACTGGCTGTATGGATGGACGCCGGGCCAGAGCTGGGGTCAGGACCCCAAATCCTGAAATCTCCGCTCGTCCGGCGCCCCTTGGCCATTTCTGCGACAGCGCCGCGTCACAATCGCAGGCCACGCTTCCCCCCGAGTTGGGAGGGGAATCCTTGGGCACCTTGTTTTCGCGCAATATTGCTGCGGCTCTCTTGTCGCTTCTCGTCCTCGCGAGCGGCAGCCTGCGAGCCTCTGCGGACCCGCCTGAGGCCAAAGCGAGCATGGGCGACCTGACATTCCACTACAGTGCGGCGCACTGGCGGATCGAACCTGCAGGAACCGGGCTGACAGCGACCTGCATCCAGATCGACTGCAAGGGTGTGGTTTTCGATATCTCCGTCCGCGATGTTTATGGGCAATGCGACAAGGAAAGAGTCCTCCTTGTGGCGGAGCAACTGTTTCCGACCGCTGACCGGCATCCGGTCAACATCTATCGCCTCGGGAAATTTGGGCTGGTGTTGGCGGAGAGCTGGCGCGGCCCCGAATATGTCGTGCCGCGATATGTCTTCGGATGCCTCGACTGGCAGGACCGAGAATACCGCCTTGCCACGCGTCCCGAGACCATCGGTCACAATTCCTGGACCGGAGGCGCACTGCTTTCCCTTCTCAGCCGTGTGACGGCTCCGCCGGCGCAGATCAGCTCGCTCAAGCTGCACAGGCTCGAAGTTCCCTATTCCACTGACCATTGGAGGCTCGTCGAGACGACGGTGGGCCTATCCTACCGGCTATCCTGCTTGCCGCCCACCTGTGACGGAGAAGGCGAGTTCGTCACCGTCTCGGCTGAACCGACGGATGTCGGGTGCAGCTTCCACGTTGCTGACCTGAAAGAAGGGACCTACTCCGATACCAGGGTGACTCCGGTGGTCGCGGACGATCCGGACGCGCCAAGCTTCTCGATCGGGACGACGCATTCGCCTTGCCGCAATTTTGTTCCGCCAAAGCGGGTCGCCTGCGCGTGGCACGAAGGCATCGCCTACCGCATCACATCGCCGGGCGGCATGGGCTGCACGTCAGGCTTCGGTGTGCCAACCGATTCATTCGAGGCGCTTGTGTCGGGCGCCCGTCTCGTCCCCGCTGAGTAGGCAGGGTCAGTGCAGATCGTTGAACCACCTTATGGATCTGCCCAGACTTTGCGGCAGCGGGTTCCACCATCCCGTGCGAATGCCGCCCGCCCGCAGCACGGAGGCTGTCCAGGTGTTGCAGCCGAGGACCGCCGTAAATCTGCCCTCGGCCTCATAGAACGCATCATACGCGCCATAATTTACGTTGGGCAGGTGGATCGGCCCGGATGCGTCGCGAACGAAGCTCCCCGCGATCCGGCTCAGCAGTGCGGCAAAGGCCGCGTCGTCGAGGTCGATGCCGAGAACCTCGGGATGCGGTTCGGGAATATCGCCCGCGACGTCGACATGCATGACGGCGCTGTCGAGCGTCAGCCCCTTGAGGAGCGGCAGCAGCTTGAGCTGCGACCAGGTCGGCGTCTGCGTGTAGAAGTCACGTCCGCCCCAGCCGAACACCAGATAGCGCGCGCCGGGTGCGTGGATCGGCTGGCCGGCCTCTCCCAGAAAACCGAAGGCTGACCGGACTTCGGACCCAAGCGGGATCGCCAAGTCTGTATGAATCGGATTCATGAGCATCAGAACCCGGTGCTGCCCGGCTGAGGCGGCCACCTCATCTGGCCATAGTGGCCGAGGAACGGCAGTTCCCAGCACGATCGCAAGGGCGGCGGCGAAAACCGCTCCGACAAGTACGGCCAAGGTCCGTCTCGCCGAACCGACCTTTCTCATCGCACCAATTCGATCCGCCCTGCTAATGCAGGATCTGGGACAGGAACAGCTTGGTGCGCTCGTGCTGCGGATTGTCGAAGAACTGAGCGGGCGTGTTCTGCTCGACGATCTGGCCCTTGTCCATGAAGATCACGCGATTGGCGACCTTGCGCGCAAAGCCCATCTCGTGGGTGACGCACAGCATGGTCATGCCTTCCTCGGCCAGACCCACCATCGTTTCGAGGACTTCCTTGATCATCTCGGGATCGAGCGCCGATGTGGGCTCGTCGAACAGCATGATGCGGGGGTTCATGCACAGCGATCGGGCGATCGCCACGCGCTGCTGCTGGCCGCCCGACAACTGGCCCGGATATTTGTGGGCCTGCTCCGGGATCTTGACGCGCGTGAGGAAGTGCATGGCGACCTCCTCGGCCTGCTTCTTGGGCATCTTGCGCACCCAGATCGGAGCCAGCGTGCAGTTTTCAAGGATGGTCAGGTGCGGAAACAGGTTGAAATGCTGGAACACCATGCCGACTTCGCGGCGGACCTCATCGATCTTCTTGAGATCGTTGGTCAGTTCCTTGCCATCGACGACGATCTTGCCCTTCTGGTGCTCTTCCAGACGGTTGATGCAGCGGATCATGGTCGACTTGCCCGAACCGGACGGTCCGCAGATAACGATGCGCTCGCCGCGCATGACCTTCAGGTTGATATCCTTGAGAACGTGAAAGTCGCCATACCATTTGTGCATGTCGACGATCTCGATGGCGACATCGGTCTCCGAGATGTGCATCTTCTTGACGTCGACACTGATCTCTTCGGCGCTAACCGCGTTTTCCTTCGCCATCGACAGTCCCCTTCTTATTTGCGGTGCCCGGTGTCGAGCCGGCGTTCCATGTAGATCGAATAGCGCGACATGCCAAAGCAGAACAGCCAGAACACGAAGCCGGCAAACACCAGCCCGGTCATCGGCGTCTGCGGCGTGATCCAGTTGGCATCGGAGAAGTTGCGCCGGATGGCGCCGAGCAGGTCGAACATGTTGACGATGTAGACCAGGCTGGTGTCCTTGAAGAGGCCGATGAAGGTGTTGACGATACCGGGAATGACGAGTTTCAGAGCCTGCGGCAGGATGATGAGCCGCATCTTCTGGCCGTAGCCGAGGCCGAGCGAATCGGCGCCCTCGTACTGGCCCTTCGGCATTGCCTGCAATCCGCCGCGAATGACCTCGGCCATATAGGCCGAGGCAAACAGCGCCACGCCAATCAGCACGCAGAGGAAATCGTCGATCTTCAGCCCGTTGGGCATGAAGAGCGGCAGCATCTTGGTGGCCATGAAGAGAACGGTGATGAGCGGCACGCCGCGCACCATCTCGATGAAGACGACGCAGATCGCCTTGACCACAGGCAGCGTCGAGCGCCGACCAAGCGCCAGAACCACGCCCAGCGGCAGGGAGACGACGATCCCGACATAGGACAGGATGATCGTGACCATGAAGCCGCCCCAGTCACGGGTAGGCACATAGCGCAGGCCAAAATGACCACCGACCAGCAGGAAATAGCCGACGATCGGCAGAACGACGAACAGCAGAACGGAGTTCAGCACCTTGTGCGGTGCCTGAGGCATGAGGAACGGCACCAGGAGCACGGTAAGGGCGACCGCGCACAGGATCACCCGCCAGCGCTCATCCTGCGGATAGATGTTGAACATGAACTGCTCGAACTTCGAGCCAACGAAGGCCCAGCAAGCCCCCGCCCAGCCCTCGGGCTGGATGCCGCCCTGGGCAACCGTCGCACAGAACGAGCGGTCGGTCCCGGTCCATTGCGCGCTGAAGAACAGCCAATCGAGAAGTGGCGGCAGAAAATAGACGATCAGCAGTATGGCGATTACCGACAGGATCGAATCGGTGACCGTGGCAAACAGGTTGGTACGTATCCAGTGGACAAGTCCGCGCTGGCTCGACGGCGCCGGCTGGGCGTCCGCCATTTCCTGTCTCACATAGGCGATTTCAGACGCTTGCATGGCCTTACCTCAGCGCTCGACCAGCGCGACACGGCTGTTGAACCAGTTCATGAACAGCGAGGTCAGCAAGCTGATGCTGAGGTATACGACCATCCAGATCGCAACGATCTGAATCGAGTTGCCGCTCTTGTTCAGGATCGTACCGCCGATCGACACGAGGTCCGCATACCCAACGGCAATCGCCAGGGAGGAGTTCTTCGTGAGGTTGAGGTACTGGCTCGTCAGCGGCGGCACGATAATGCGCATGGCCTGCGGCACGATCACCAGGCGTGTCGTGTTGCCCGGACGAAGGCCGAGCGCATAGGACGCTTCGGTCTGGCCGCGGCTGACACCGAGAATGCCGGCGCGAACGATCTCGGCGATGAAGGACGCGGTATAGAGAGAGAGCGAGAGATAGAGCGCGAGGAACTCGGGCGGGATGGTCGTGCCGCCTGTCGACTGGAACGCGCCCATCACCGGAACGCTGAACGACAGCGGAAATCCTGCAGCGGCCAGGGCCAGGAAGGGCAAGCCGATCAGAAGGCCGACACTTGTCCAGAACACGGGAAAGCGCTGACCCGTCGCCATCTGCCGGATGCGGGCTCTGCGCGCCACGAAGACGCACATGGCGATTGCGACAAGGAAAGCCACTCCGACAAGCCAGGCCCCGTCGCCCCAGACGGGCGTCGCGACAGAAAGGCCACGATTGCTGAGACGCGTTCCAAGCGGCAACTCAAAACTGTCACGCGGTTGTGGCAGGATCGCAAGGACGCCGAGGTACCAGAAGAAGATCACGAGCAGCGGCGGGATGTTGCGGAAAACTTCGACGTAGACGGTGCAGATCTTGCGTATCAGCCAGTTTCGCGACAGGCGGCCTATGCCCACGACGAAGCCGACCAGCGTGGCGGTGACGATGCCGACGGCGGCGACCACCAGCGTGTTGATCAACCCGACTTCGAGGGCGCGGATGTAGGTGGAGTCCGATGAATAGGGAATCAGCGCCTGTCCCACGTCGAAACCGGCACGTTCATTGAGAAAGCCGAAGGAGATCGTGCGGCCGTTGGCGGCGAGATTGTCAAGCGTATTGCGGACAATCCAGGTAATGAAGGCGAAAAGGCCGAGGAAGACGACTGCCTGGAAGAATATTCCGCGCACGACCGGGTTGTTGATCATCGAACCCTTTTCGGGTTCGGCGCCTCGCAATACCTGATCAGTCGCCATCCGGACCCCTCGTTGCTGAGTGTCGAAGGGCGCTCGATGCGCCCTTCGACATGCTGTTCAGACGGTCAGCGGATCGGCGCGGCGTACTGCAGTCCGCCCTTCGACCATAGGGCATTCAGGCCGCGGGCGATCTTCAGTGGGCTGCCGGAGCCGATGTTGCGCTCGAAGATCTCGCCATAGTTGCCGACGCCCTTGACGACATTGACGACCCAGTCCTCGCCGAGACCGAGGTCAGCGCCGAACTTGGCGTTCTCTTCCTGGCCGAGAACACGCTTGATCTCGGGATTGGCCGAGCCCTTCATCTCTTCGACATTGGCCTGCGTGATGCCCAGTTCCTCGGCAATCACGAGCGAGTTCTGGACCCACTTGACGATGTCGAACCACTGGTCGTCACCTTCGCGAACAGCCGGTCCAAGAGGCTCCTTGGAGATGATCTCGGGCAGCACGACATGATCGGCCGGCGCCGTCAACGAAAGACGGATCGAATACAGTCCGGACTGGTCGGTCGTATAGACGTCGCAACGACCGGAATCATAGGCGGCGTTGACCTCCTCCAGCTTCTCGAACACGACCGGGTTGTATTCGAGATTGTTGGACTTGAAGTAGTCGGCGAGGTTGAGCTCGGTGGTCGTGCCCGTCTGGACGCACACGGAGGCGCCCGAAAGCTGCAGCGCAGACGTGATGCCGGGAAGCTTCTTGGCGTTGATCATGAAGCCCTGGCCGTCATAATAATTCACGCCGGCGAAGTTGAAGCCGAGCGTCGTATCGCGGCTCAGCGTCCAGGTCGTGTTGCGCACGAGAACGTCGACGGTGCTGTTGGCGAGCACCTCGAAACGGTCCTTCGCGCTGGTGGGGGTGTATTCCACCTTTGTCACGTCACCGAAGATGGCGGCCGCAAGCGCTTTGCAATAATCGACGTCGAAGCCGGAATACTCGCCTTGGTCGTTGGGTGCCGCGAAGCCGGCCAGACCAGTGTTCACGGCGCATTTCAGGACGCCGCGCGCCTTGACATCATCGAGCGTGGCCGCCGACGCTGCCGAAGCCACGAGGCCGAGCGCCGCTGCGCCGAGAGCGACTGTAAGAATGTGTTTCATACCCAATCCTTTTCTTTTTCCTGGGAACATTGTCCCTGTTTTCCCGCAAGGAAGCGTCAGTTCGGCTCCGGATCGATGCTCCGGCCGAGGCGTCGCCAGGCGACAAGCCCTCTGCACTTCTGTTCACGAAACACATCGAAGGCGATTATTCCCGTGAGGTCAAGCAGAATGACGGAATTGGAAAGACTTTGAAAACCATATGCGGCAAATGACTTCGCGCAGGGCGAAAATGCCGGAAAGCGGGCAATCGGCGAGACCGAACGCCCCATTTTGAGGCAAAAGCCAACGTGATCCAGACGGTGCGTCGAGCTGCACCCAACCGGTCGGTTGCGCGGTTCAGGCGCGGGTTCTATGCATCCATTTCCGCGTCGGAGAGGAAGCATCATGGCAGGCCGCGAATTCAAGGGTATGGGCATCAACACGAGGCTTGCCCACGAGGGCTGCGACCCGTTCGACTATCACGGCTTCGTCAATCCGCCGGTGGTGCATGCGTCCACGGTGCTCTTTCCCGATGCGGCGCGCATGGAAAGCAGGAACCAGAAGTACATTTACGGGACGGCGGGGACGCCCACCACAGACGCGCTCGCTCAGGCCATCAATGCCATGGAAGGATCGGCCGGCACGATCATGGTGCCGTCAGGGCTTGCCGCTGTGACGGTGCCGCTGCTCGCCTTCCTGTCTGCCGGCGACCATGTCCTGATCACCGATTCCGTCTATTCCCCGACACGCAACTTCGCCAACACGATGCTGAAGCGGCTGGGCGTCGAGGTCGAGTATTATGATCCTCTGATCGGCGCCAGCATCGAGGCGCTGATGAAGCCTAACACGCGTGTTGTCTTCACGGAGTCGCCCGGTTCGCACACCTTCGAGATCCAGGACATTCCGGCCATTGCAAAGGTCGCCAGGTCTGCCGGCGCGGTCGTCATGATGGACAATACCTGGGCAACGCCGCTGTTCTTCAAGCCGCTCCACCATGGCGTCGACATCTCGATCCACGCGGCGACGAAATATCCCGCCGGCCATTCGGACGTGCTCTTAGGAACCGTTTCCGCGAACCCTGCGTGCTGGGAACAGCTTCTCGCAACATTCACGGCGCTCGGCTGCTGCGCTGGACCCGACGACGTCTACCAGGTCCTGCGCGGCCTGCGCACAATGGGCGTCAGGCTCGAACGGCACCAGGAAAGCGCGCTTGACATCGCGCGCTGGCTGGAAGGACAGCCAGGTGTCTCGGAGGTGCTGCATCCGGGTCTAGAAAGCCATCCGGGACATGCTCTGTGGAAGCGTGATTTCTGCGGGTCGAGCGGCCTCTTCTCCGTGGTTCTTGCGGGCGGTGGAAGGGCTCAAGCGCACGCCTTCCTCGATGCGCTGCGTGTCTTTGGCCTTGGGTTCTCGTGGGGCGGGTATGAAAGTCTGGCTGTAATGGGGCGCATCGCCGACCGCGTCATCGCGAAGGGTCCCTATGACGGCCCGATCATCCGGCTGCAGATCGGACTGGAAGACGTCGCGGACCTCAAGGCCGACCTCAGATGCGGCCTCGATGCAGCGGCGGCTTCGTGACCGCGACGTTTGATCGTTGCCAAGCCGGACCCGATCGTCGTGCGGTTGCCCGACCGCTCCGAGCATGCTGCTGCCGGCGTCGGTTTCCTCGGCTCTGCCCGGGAACACAAGCCTCATTGAGTATACTGGCGGAAGAATCTCCTGGCATGGCGTGCGCATCGGGATTGCACAGGAGGATATCAAGCATCCTCGATGGCTGAAAAACGTCGAAGGAGCGTTGCGCCGGACCGGGTAAACGCCGCATAGAAACAGTGACGTTGCGGAACATGGGTGGACTAAAGCGTGAAACCGTTCGCAGGCGAAACGGCAACAGTGTCTGGAGCCTTCCACTCCGCGGCGCCAAACTTGGTCTCAGCGGTTGCCGCCCGGGTCGTATCAGACAATCCACACCGCCTTGGCGAAGAATTCGCCGAGGCCGCGCCCTGTATCGTGCTCTGCGCCGACCTTTCCGGCTTCTCCGCAGCCGGCGCCAGGTTGATCCATTCCAACGAGCGCGGTGCGGAAGAACTGCGCGATACCGTGAATGCGGTCTTCGAGCGCGTCATCAACGCGATCCAGTCGCAAAGGGGAACCATTCTCCAGTTCGCCGGCGACGCCGTCTTTGCCGCATGGATGATCGAGACGGACATTGGCGACCAGGCCGCCGCCGCGATCTCGGCGGGACTGTTGATCCAGGAGGCATGCCGCGAACTGACGATAGGCGGATCCGCACTCAAGATGCGTGTCGCGGTTGCCCATGGACCTGTCTGGATCGCGCATCTGCCACCGATCCACGGTAGCGGACAGCTCATCATCTGCGGCGAAATCTTCAAGGCTTTCCGCAGCACGGGGGCCGGCTACAGCGAAGGCGTGCGGGTTACACCGGGTTCCTGGCCGGCAGTCTACGAGGCGCTGGCGGATCGCATCACGGCGCGCGCGGACGCCGATGGCATGCGGGTCATCGCGCAGGATTACACTCCTGCGCTGTTTGCCGCGGAAGCATCGGATAGGGGAACCGACGTCTCGGCCAACTACGTTCCGACGCACCTCGGCGACCTCCTTGGCGGAACGGAGACGGGCTGGCTGGCCGAATTCCGCTCTTCGCACATCCTTTTCGCTCAGTTTCCCGGGTTCACCTTTTCCGGACTGGATGATCTACCGGTGCTCGGAGCCATTGCTCGCGCGGCAAGGGACGCTGTCGAAAGCAATGGTGGCGTTCGCCTCGTTTTCACAACCGACGACAAGGGTCTCGTTTTGATCGCGGGGTGGGGTCTGCCCACGAGTTCCTTCGAAAACAACGCGGAAAGGGCAATCATCGCCGCCCAGATGCTCCGTGCGGCCGTTCTTGAGGCTGGTGTCGAGGCCGGCATCGCAGTCACGGGCGGCAAGGTCTTCGCGGGACTTGTCGGCACGAAGAGCCACATGGAGTACACGGTCACCGGCGATCCGGTGAACCGTGCCGCCGCGTTGGCGGCGCTGGCTAAGTCGTCGATCCTTGTCGACGAGGACACGCGACAGGCATCGGCCAAACGGTTCCGCTTCGCGGAGGCTGGTAAGTCGAAACTGAAGGGCCAGGATGCGTCTGCGGGCTACTACAGCATCGTGAGCGAGGCCCTGGGCGACGCCGTACAGGCCGGGGAACTCATCGGCCGGGCCAGGGAAAAGGCGATCGTCGAAGATCTGATCTTGCAGATGCAGGCTGAGTCCGCACCGGGCGTGATCCATATTGTCGGCGATGCGGGGCTGGGGAAATCGCGCCTCGCGGCACATTTCCAGCGCAGGCTCGACGAGCTGGGAATCACCGCGTTTCGGCTCAACGCTGACAGTCTGCGCCGCACGACAGGCTTCTTTCCGTGGCGCCAGCTGGTCCTGGCGCTGCTCGGACTGAAGGGCGACGAGACTGTCGAGGCGGTCACGGCGCGCCTTGGCGTTCTCTTCTCAGGCGATCCGGGTGCCACCGAACTGGTGCCGCTGTTGAGCCCTGTCCTTCCCGTCGCAATCCCGGACACGGGTTTTACGGCATTGCTATTCGGCGGTGGACGAGCCGAGAAGACACAATCGGTCATCATTGCGCTCCTGAAGCAGCTCATCGGTCCCGCACCCCAGGCCCTGATCGTCGAGGACGCACATTGGTTCGACTCGGCGTCATGGCAGTTGCTCGAGCGCTTTTCAGGCTTATTTCCCGCCGTCGCGATCACCCTTGTGTCAAGGCCGCTCAACCGCGACTTGCTGCCCTTCGAGGCCCGGCTTCTTCTCGACCGGCCTGGCACCCTGACGATCACGCTGGCCCCGTTCTCGAAGTCTGACACGGCAGCCTTGATCGACGCGACGCTCGATGTGATCGAGAGTGCGCCGGCCATCGTCGATCTCATCTATCACCACGCCGAGGGCCACCCGCTTTTCACCAGCGCGCTCGCCCTTTCACTGCGCGACAAGGGTTTCCTGCGTATCGAGGCCGGCTATGCCCGCATGCGTATGGGTGAGAAAGGTCTTGCACACATCGCTTTTCCGGACGGTGTTGAAGGGGTCGTCGCCGAGCGCATAGGAAGCCTTTCGCCGCCGCAGCAATTGACGCTGAAGGTTGCGGCCGTGCTGGGTCGCGTATTCGATCTCGATCTCCTGTCGCGGCTTCATCCGACCTCGGAAGACCGCGCGACCCTGGTTTCAGAAATCGAAGCGGCAGAGCGCGCAGGGCTGGTCGACACGGTCGACGCGGTGCAGGGTCGCTACCGCTTTCACCACGCCATCATCGGCGATACGGCCTACAAGTTGCTGGTAAGCGAGCAACGACGCAGGCTTCACGCGCGCACCGCCGAGATCCTCGACGACCGCGGCGCGACGGCAGGCCATGCATCAGGTTCACTCGCACTGCTTGCCCATCATTTCGAGCAGGCGGAGAAGCTGGAAGCTGCGGTAGACTATCTCTCTCGCGCCGCTGCCGACGCGCGCTCAGGCTACAACAACGCGGAAGTCGTCGATTTCCTGACTCGTGCGCTGAAGATCGTCGAGAAAAAACCCGACCTCGCCAGCCGCCTGACCCGCGGCGAGTGGGCGTACAATCTGGCCGAAGCGCTGAAGGCGCTCGGTTATTATCAGCGCGCCGCCGATTTCCTTGTCGAAAGCGCGACGATCCTCGATCGCCCTCCCCCTGCCTCGGCGCGCCAGGCCATGTTCAGGGTTCTGGGCGACTATGCCCGCTACAGGTTCAGGCCGCACCGGGCGCCGCAGAAGGCAGACGCACGCGCTGCCGCCCTGGCCGCCGCTTCGACGAACATGACTTTGTCGGAGATCCATTATGAACTGAACAAGGTGCCGTTCTCGCTCGCCGAAGTGATGCGCGCGGTCAACCTCGCCCGGCAGGCCGGCGGCGACAGCCCGGTCCTGTCCAAGATCTACATGGGCATGGCACTGATCTCGTCGGCGCTGCCGTGGGCGCTCGATGGCGAGGAGCTGCAGCGCCAGTCGATCGATATCGCCGAGCGCCTGAAGGACCCTGCGACCCTGTCATGGATCTACATGGCCTCGGGCGTTTATGAAACGGGCAAGGCCGGGTTCCGCTCTGGCGAATCCCATTTTCGCCGGTCGATGGACATCAGCACCCAATGTGGTGAGCGCAAGAACTGGGAAACGTCCATGTCCTCGCTCGGCAACCTCAAACGGGTCGAAGGGCTGTTCGAGGAAGCCATGGCCTGCAGCGATGCCACCCTGCTGGCGGCGCGCGACCGCGACATCAGCCACAGCATAGCCTGGTCGCACAATGGCCGGCTGCGCGACCTGCTGTGTCTCGGCCGCCTTGAGGAAGCGCGCGAGGATTCCCGCATCCTCAACGCCATCCTCAACGATCCCGCCAAGAAGCAGGAGACGAACGACAACTCCAACGTCGTCGACCACTATGGTCGCGCCTTCCTCGCCTTGGCCGACGGCGATGATGTCCTGGCGCGCAAGGTGCTGGATGATCTCGTCGTCGTGCTCGGCAGGATCACGCGGCCACAGATTTACATGGTGCAGAATGTCGGGCTCATCAGCGACGTCATCTGGAATCTCTGGCGCAGGACTGGTGACGGCGCACTCCTGAGACACAGCGCCGCCGTTATGAAGAACGGCGCGAGAGTGGCGAAGCAATATCGAGCGGGAAGACCGATGGCGGAACTCGCGGCGGGCGACGGCGCCTGGTATCGCGGCAAGAAGGATGAGGCCGCAAGACACTGGCTCGCCTCGGCGCAGGCCGGACAGGAACGGGGCATGCGCTACAATCAGGCCCAAGCGCTGTTCCGGCTCGAGCAGAGCGGCCAGGCGGCCTCGGGACTTGCCGGCCCGACGTGGCCGGCGCTGATCCGCGATCTCGGCATCGAACGTCCGGTCATATGGTCGATGCACGACTGAGGCACCGTACGTTAAGTCCAGAGTTGGTCCGCCATGCGATTGGCGATGACCACCTTCTCCGCCAGACCGCGCGCGATGAGCCTGTGCATGGCAATGGCGAGCGCCGGATTGCTCCGCTCCATCGCCTCAAGCGCTTCGCGGCCAAGCCGAAGGAGAACAGTGTCCTCTTCGGCAAGCACGTCCACGGTGCGCTTGGTACCCAGCGCGAGACCTATGTCCCCGACGATGGAGCCTGGCAGCATCGCCCGAATGCGCGTTTTGGTGCCGGTCGGACCCGTACGCAGGACGACTAAGCGACCCGACATGAGGAAGAAAATGTCATTGGCATCGTCACCTGAAGAAATGATTGTCTCGCCGGCGCGGTACGCCGTCTGCTGCAGGTGCCCGGCAATTTCGCGAAGCCGACCGTTGCCGATGCCGTCAATGCCGAAGAGATCCTCGAATGGCGGGTCGTCGCGTCTGGCAGCCGGAATGTCGAGTAGAAAGTCTTCGGCCCATTCGAGGGCCTGGTCGAGATTGGGAAACCAGAGCACGGACTCCGGCTGCAGCCCGCTGCAGATGACCCGATCGCGTACGGTCGGGCTGGCATTGGAGAATATCAACTGGACATTTGATTGCCGCGCCTTGGCCAGTATCCGCTGGAAGTAGCTGGCCGATGCCGAATCCATGCCCGTGACATGCCGGAAGTCGAGAATGAGAACACGAAGCCCCGGGCATGATGGGTTCAGCAGGCGTGTCTGCAATCGGGTCAGCACCTGATCGGCAGTCCCGAAGAACAGGAAACCCTGGAGCTGCATGGCTTCGACGGCAGCGCCTCTCGCTCCGATCGCGATGGACTGTTCGCGGTCTCTCTCGACAGTGCTGCGCAACCGCGCAAGCGTGGCCGAACTGCGGATCACCGGAACCGATGCATAGGAGTAGGCAAACAGGCAGGCCGCGATCACGAGACCCGCAACGATGGCCTCCAGGAAGCCGTACAAGACCACGATGGCCAAGATGATCAGCACCACCAGCCACTCTGCCCGCCCATAGCGGCGATAGGTGTCGACAACCCATTCCTTGATCAAGTCCACACCGAGAAAGATGATCAGGCCTGCGTTCAGAAAGGTCGGGATGATGGACACCAGTTGCCTGGTAAAGAGGAAGCCGCACAGGATGACGATCGCGACGACAAGGCCTACGCCGCGCTTCCGCACGCCACTCCGCTGCGCCAGGACCGAAATCGCCAGGCCCGAATAGCCGGGCGGCGCGCCGACCGCCGAGACCGCGATGTTGGCTATGCCCGTGGACCGCAACTCCTGGTCGATATCGACATCGGTATCGGCCACCAGCTCCAGGGCGGATGTGTTGAGGATCGTCGCGAAGACGCACAGCAAGGCGGCCGTCGCCATGGCGGGCGCCGCCTCCCAGACATGCGTCCAGCTCACCAGGTGCAGAAGGTCAGGAAACGGAAGCGCCAGAGGCGCGCCGGATGGCGGTGTCGGCAGCCATCCATATGCGATTGCATCGTCAAGCGAGGTGCCCGACCCAACCAGCATGCCGTGGAAGGCCACAAAAGTGACCAGGATGGTGCCGATCAGCGTTAGCGGGTGGCTGAAGAAGTGCGTGCATATCCAGAGAAGCAGAGCCACGGCCGCGGCTGGCAGCAGCGGCTTGAGCGCGTCAGCGTCCGCAAGCACCGGCAAGACGTTGGAAATCGACGATCCTGTGACCATAGCCACGCCGCCGGCGATGAGAAGCCAGCCCGAGCCGGCGAGAAATCCTGCGAGCACGGTCTGCGGAAAATAGCGGGCGAAACGACCGAGGCGAAAGAAGCCCGTCAGCCAGAGCGCTGATCCCGTGGTCAGGGATGCCACAGCCAGAATGGCGAAGGCGGTCGCAACCTTGCTTTCCGGCGGCGCCGACATGGCCACCGCGGTGGCGGCAAGCGTTGCGGCAAAGATCGCTACCGCCACGTCCTGGACATGTGCGATATTGGCTGCGAACTGGCTGCGCCAAGCCATGAAGGCGGCCATTATGGCCGAACACAGGAGTGCCGCGGCGGCGGCCAGTCCAAGCCCCTGTCCCAGTTCGCCGGTAAACAGCAGCGCCGCGACAGCAATGGCAAAGCCGATACCATCGACGCCCGCGATGATCCCGACGGACAGCAGCGGCAGGATGTCGGCAACCGAGCGCGGCCATCCGGCGGCATGCGCGCGCGCTTCGGCGGATGCGGGCAAAGCCGCAGCGTTGCTCGCAGGCGAGTCCGATCCGCTCATTCCAGTTCCCCCCAAGGCGCCTCCCTTTGTCCCAGGACGCCTCGCGACCACGCTACCGTGCCACTGGCGGTCAAGCCAGTCATATTGGAGTGGGGCGTTGTCGTGGGGACGCGATGCGCAGTGCGCCATCGCACCTTCATGGCATCAACTTCCCCCAATCTTCACCTGTCCTTCTCCCGCATCAGATGACGCCAATTGCCTCCGCCGTGACCGCGCCCCTCGTCTGATCAGACGCCGGCGGTGCTTGCGCCAAGAGATGCGTGCGGATGAGCGGCGGTTCGAGCAAGACGACGCGTCCACCTGCTGAATGGGCCAGTCGGCGGGACCTTCGGCGATCATTTCGCGCATTATCAGCGAATTCTTCGCCTTTCCCATCTATCATCCAAGTTGTGGCTTGCGCTGCGAAGCCTGAAACCCTAGGGAAAACCGAGCCGGTGACGGCCCGGAGTGTAGCGCAGTCTGGTAGCGCATCTGGTTTGGGACCAGAGGGTCGCAGGTTCGAATCCTGCCACTCCGACCAAATGACACGAGGGGTTCGATGGCAGCGCGCATCTACAGTCCCGCCAAGACGGCCATGCAGTCGGGCAAGGCGAAGACCGGTCAGTGGATACTGGATTTCGACCCCGAGGTTCCGCGCAAGATCGACCCGTTGATGGGCTACACGACATCCGCCGACATGAAGAGCCAGATTCGCCTGGCCTTCGACTCGAAGGAAGAGGCGATCGCCTATGCCGAAAAGCACGGCATCGAGTTTCGCGTGCAGGAGCCGAAAGAGGCAAATCGGCGGCAGATTTCCTATGCAGAAAATTTCCGCTATGACCGCAAGGTTCCCTGGACGCACTGACCGTCAGGCTCGGCGGATCTGGGACGGTCCCGTAGCTCAGCTGGATAGAGCACCGGCCTTCTAAGCCGATGGTCACAGGTTCGAATCCTGTCGGGATCGCCAATCATTTCAAAAGTGCGATGATTCGCTCGCATAACCGGCCGCGGACGAGCGACTTCGCACGACCACGAAACAAGGAATCAAGGCAATGGGTTTCCCCGTCCCCTCGGCACGCGTCGCCGCTTTCACCACGATCACCTTCCTCGCCATCGACTCCGCGTCGGCAGCACAATCGTGCAATGCCGAGATGGGCAGCGATGCGGCACAGATCTATGTCGAGCAATGCCTGCAGGTTTCCCCGGCGACGCGCCCGCCCTGCAAAGGCGAAAACCCCTGCCAGCTGATCTGGGACGAGATCGCTCGTGGCTGTGCGATGCTGGACGAAGACGCGCCGGAATTCTGTTCCGACTATTGATCCCATCTTCTGCCGCGATGAGTCCGGAAATGGCCGCAACGCCTTGATGTAGTTCGCAGCATCGACGCGTTCTACAGCTCCAACTCGGACTGTCCCTGGTCGAGCGCGTTGACCGCCTGGGCCGCGAGCGCCCTGGTCACCGGCATCTTCAGTTCGAGGGCCGCCCTGTCCAGCCGCTCGACCACCCGCATGGCCGTCGACAGCGAGCGCTCGATCCGACGGACCAGAAACTGCACCACGCTCGGGTCGACGTCGATCTGCCTGTCGGCAAAGAGCTTCGTGATGACACCGGCAAGCAGAAGATCGTCAGGCTCATGGATCTCGACGGTCGTGGCCGCCCGCAGACGCGACATCAGATCCGCAAGACGGATGCCCCAGGCCGGCGCAAACCGTCCGGCCGTGAGCAGGACCTGGCCACCCGAAGCGTGAGCGGCATTGATGAGGTGAAACAGGCCGTTCTCGTCCAGGCCGGGACTGTCGGCATTGTCGACCAATGCCGCCTTCGAATTCGTTGCCTGGAAATTCTGCGCATCTATCGACTGGGGGTCCAACTCGATTGCTTCGGCGCGCGCCTTCCAGATCGACGCGAGATGGGTCTTGCCCGAACCGGGTGGTCCCGCCAGCACGACGACGGTGGCGGGCCAATCCGGCCACCGCTCGATCAACGCAACAGCGTCACGATTGGCGGCCGTGACGACCAGGTCGTCGCGCGAATAGGCCGTGACATGACCCAGATCGAGCGGCAGCTGGCGCGGCCTGTCTGTCTCTCGCACGGCGCTCAAGCCCCGTGATCGCTTGCCGCGGGGCAGGACGTCACGGCTACTTCTCCGCAATCGCGGCGCGCGGACTGGCGGTCGTGGCCGAGACCGTAGCGACGACCTCGGGCTCCACAGCCACGGGGTGCCCCTTGTAGAGCGGCGAATCGAGATACTGCGCTATGGCGAAGCGCACGAGCACCGCGACGGCCGCCGCTGCGGGCACCGCAATGAGAAGTCCGACAAACCCGAACAGCGCCCCGAACGCGAACAACGCGAACATCAGCCAGACGGGGTGCAGACCGACGCTCTTACCGACCAGACGCGGCTGCAGGATGTTGCCCTCGATGAACTGGCCGATGAAGAAGACGCCGGCCACGGCCGCAACCATCGTCCAGTCCGGCCAGAACTGTATGAAGGCCAGTCCCACCGAGAGCACCAAGCCGACCAGCGATCCGACATAGGGAATGAAGCTGATCAGGCCGGCAAAGAGGCCGATCAGGATCGCGAAGTTCAGACCGGTCACCGACAGGCCGGCGGCATACATGGCACCGAGGACAAGGCAAAGCGTACCTTGCCCGCGCACGAAGCCTGCCGTCGAGGCGTTGATGTCGGTGGCAATCTGACGGACTGTCTCGACATGGTCGCGCGGTACCCAGCCGTCCACCTTTGCAATCATGCGGTCCCAGTCGAGAAGCATATAAAAGGCAACGACGGGCGTCACCACGAACAGGCCAGCGATGCTGAACAGTGCGACGCCGGAACTCCAGATCGACTTGAACACGGTCGACGCAAAGCCCATTCCGGACGTGATGACCGAATTCAACCCGTCGCGCAGGCTGCCCGCATCGACGCCGAAACGCTTTTCGAGCCATTGCGGATCGAAGCTCGTGATCAGCGCCTGCAACTGGCTGAGATATTCCGGCAGCTTGCCGATGAGGTCCGCAAGCTGGGAAGCCAGAACCGGAATGAGGATCACCAGCGCGACCGTCAGGATAATGACGAAGCCGATCAGGATGACGCTGGTCGCCATGACGCGCGACAGGCCCAGGCGCTGCAACCTGTCCGCCACAGGGTCCAGGAAATAGGCCAGCACCATGCCGGCAACGAAGGGAAGGAGTATTTCGCTGAAGACGTAGATGAAGAGCGCCAGCACGAAACCCGCCGCCAGCCAGAATCCGATCTGCCTCCGGAAGGCGGCGGCCGCCGCATCTTCAGCCGTGACAGTGACGTCAATTGCCGGGGTTTTTGCTTTCGCCATCGCTGTTCATGTGCCTCAGCCAAGCCACGAGATAGGCCGCGGTGGAAGCCACGGTCAAGACCCCGCACAGGTATATGAGACCGGTGCGCAAGGGCGCAAACTGGAGCTGGAACGCCAGTTCCCCGAGCACCGCTGCGGCAAGCACGATCTGCGCCGCCGTGTTTGCCTTGGAGACCATCAGCGGCTTCATTTTTACGGGCAGTGCCATGACGGAAGACAGGATCACCGCGCATATGATGAGGGCGTCGCGCGACACCGCCGCGATCACCAGCCAGAGCGGCAGTTTGCCCATGATGGCCAGCACCACGAAGACGCTGACGAGGAGCAGCTTGTCGGCCACCGGGTCGAGATAGGCGCCAAGCTCGGAGCGCTGGTTGAAATGCCGAGCCACGAAGCCATCGACGGCGTCGGAAATGCCTGCGATCACAAAGCCGGCAAACGCCCAGCCCATTTCTCCGGTCAGCATGGCATAGACGACGCCCGGCACCAGCAGGAACCGCAAGATCGTGATCGAGTTGGCAAGGTTCAATGGGCGCACGTCCAACTGCGATGTCCCCGATTGGCTGATAGATGGTCGGCCGCGGGCGTTGCCGCAAGGGGTCGACCTTCCGAGCACATGTTCACCGATTTCGCCATGCGGCGGTTGCTGCTTCCGTCCTGGTTCTTGCGAGGCCCGCCCGTTCATGCGAAGAGCCGCGATGACAGCCACCGCGGCCAGGGAATCGTGATGAGCGATCGGAAAAACGGGCTCACCTACGCGCAGGCCGGCGTCGACATCGACGCTGGCAACGCCATGGTCGAGAAGATCAAGCCGCTCGTGCGCTCGACCCGCCGGCCGGGCGCCGACGGCGAGATCGGCGGGTTCGGCGGGCTCTTCGATCTCAAGGCGGCGGGCTTTTCGGATCCCGTGCTGGTCGCGGCCAATGACGGCGTCGGGACCAAGCTGCGCATTGCCATAGAGGCCGGCCGGCACGACACGATCGGCATCGACCTCGTCGCGATGTGCGTCAACGATCTCGTCGTGCAGGGCGCCGAGCCACTTTTCTTCCTCGACTATTTCGCGACCGGAAAGCTCGACCCCGAACAGGGTGCGGCGATCGTCGCCGGTATCGCGGATGGATGCCGGCAGGCCGGCTGCGCGCTGATCGGCGGCGAGACGGCGGAAATGCCCGGCATGTATCACGGCAACGACTACGACCTCGCGGGCTTTGCCGTGGGCGCGGCGGAGCGTGGGGCGCTGCTGCCGACCGACGACATCGTCGAAGGCGATGTGCTGCTCGGGCTGGCGTCGTCCGGCGTCCACTCCAACGGCTTCTCGCTGGTGCGCAGGATCGTCGCGCAGTCCGGCCTGGCATGGACCGCGCCTGCGCCCTTTGCGGACGGGCTGACGCTCGCCGAGGCGCTGCTGGAGCCAACCCGCATCTATGTGAAGCCGCTCCTCAAGGCGATCCGCGGCACACACGGCATCAAGGCGCTGGCGCATATCACGGGCGGCGGCTTTCCCGACAACATTCCGCGCGTGCTGCCGGAGAGTTTTTCGGCCGAACTAGACCTCGACGCCATCGACGTGCCGGCCGTCTTTTCCTGGCTCGCCAGGCAAGGCGGCGTTCTGCCTGCCGAGATGATGCGCACCTTCAACTGCGGCATCGGCATGATTGCGGTGGTCGCGGCGGGACAGGCGGCGCAGGTGGCGGCCGTGCTTCAAGAAGCGGGCGAGACCGTGACGCCGATCGGCCGCATCGTTCCGCGCCACGACGCTGGCGTGTTATACCGGGGAGCACTTGCACTGTGAGCATGCCGCGCAAGAAGGTCGCCATCCTGATTTCCGGACGCGGCTCCAACATGGCAGCCCTGGTCGAGGCTGCGGCCGACCGGTCCTTTCCGGCGGAGATCGTCGCCGTCATCTCCGACCAGCCCGACGCCCAAGGGCTCGCCTACGCGGCGTCGCGGGGCATCGATGCCCATGTCATCGAGCGCCGCTTCCATGACGGCAAGGACGCGCATGACGCGGCGATCGACGCCGCGCTGACGTCCTGCGGCGCCGAGATCGTTGCGCTCGCCGGCTACATGCGCTTGTTCACCGAGGGCCTCGTGCGCCGGTGGGAAGGCAAAATGATCAATATCCACCCTGCCCTGCTGCCGTCGTTCAAGGGGCTAGACACGCATGCCCGCGCGCTGGACGCCGGCGCCAGGATCCACGGCTGCACCGTGCATTTCGTCACGCCGGAGATGGATGACGGTCCGATCATCGCGCAGGCGGCGGTCGCGGTGAAGCTCGACGACACCGCCGAGACGCTCGGCGCCCGCGTGCTGAAGGCCGAGCACCAATTGTACCCGCTGGCGCTGCGCCTGGTGGCGGAAGGCAAGGCGCGCATGGAGAACGGCAAGACCGTCTATTCCGGCACCGACACCATCCTGCAGGAGGGCGCCGCGCTGCACGCGCCGAGCGCGGTGCGCGACACGGTCGACTTCGAGGCGCTGGCGCGCTTCACGCCGTAACCCTCACCGATCCGGCCGCCCTCACCCAGACCTTGTTGTCGTGGAAGGCCGCACCCCCATAGGGCGCAGGCGCGTCCGACCCGGTGAGCACGTTGATGCCCTCGCCGCGCTCGTGGTCGCTGTTGGCCCAGATGCCTTCCGCGATGACCACGCCGCGCTTCAGCCCGGCAAAGAGTCTTGCGTGCAGCACGACCTCGCCGCGGCCGTTGCCGACCTCGACGCGGGCGCCGTCGACCAGTCCGAGATCGGCCGCATCCTCGGGGTGGATCAAGAGTTCCGGCCTCCCTTCCCTCTGGCGCGACACCGGCGTCTCGACAAAGGTCGAGTTCAGAAAATTGCGCGCCGGCGACGTCGCCAGCCGGAACGGATGGGCTTCGTCCGCCACCTCGATCAGCTCGACATGGTCGGGAAATTCCGGCAGCCGCGCGACGTCGCCGAACAGGCCCATGCTTTTCGGCGGCCGGTTTGGCGCCGCCTGTCCCGTCCAGTCCGGCTTGAAGCGGTATTTTTTGTCGGCATGGCCAAAGCCATCCAGGAAATGCGCCGTTTCGAAGGGCGGCTGCAGATCGGCCCAGCGCCTTTCCTTGAAGCCGTCGAACGTGCCGAGACCCTTCTTCTCCAGCATGATCTCGATGTGCTGGCGCTCCGTCATGCCGAAGCCGGGCATGTGGGAGACGCCCAGCCGCTTGCCCAGCTCCTCGATGACGAAATGGTTGGTGCGCGGGCCCTCCGGCGGGTCGATCAGCTTTGGCCCGAGCGTGATGTGCTGGTTGCCGCCGCCCTTATAGACGTCGTCATGCTCCAGAAACATCGTCGCCGGCAGGACGACGTCGGCGAGTTTTGCCGTGTCGGTCATGAACTGCTCGTGGACGCAGGTGAACAGGTCGTCGCGCAGAAAGCCCTGTTTCACCAGGCGCTGCTCGGGCGCGACATTCACCGGATTGGTGTTCTGGATCAGCATGGCAGTGACCGGCGGGCCGCCATAGAGCGCATCCGGGGCATTGGTCAGCACCGGGCCGATGCGCGAATGGTCGAGATGGCGGATCTTTGGGTCCAGCAGTCTCGACCCTTCCACCACGCTGGTGTCGAGCTTCAGTATGCCGGAATTGGAGTGGAAGGCGCCGCCGCCCTCATGCTGCCAGCAGCCCGTGACGGCCGCCACCGAGAGTGCGGCATGCATGTTGGCCGAACCGTTGCGCTGGCGGGCAAAGCCGTAGCCGAGGCGAAAGAAGGTCTTTTTCGTCGTGCCGATCAGCCGCGCGAAGGCTTCGATTTCTTCGACCGTGAGCCCGGTGATGGCAGACGCCCATTCCGGCGTGCGGGTCTGCAGATGCGCCTCCAGCCCTTTTGGATCGTCGGTGTATTTTTCCAGATAGGCGCGGTCCGCCAGATTGTCGCGGAACAGCACGTGCATGGCGGCACAGGCGAGCGCGCCGTCTGTGCCGGGCCTCAGCACCAGCCCCATGTCGGCCTGTTTTACCGTCGCATTGTCGTAGATGTCGATGGCCACGATCTTGGCGCCGCGTTCCTTTCGCGCGCGGATGGCGTGGGTCATGACATTGACCTGCGTGACCACCGCATTGGTGCCCCAGATGACGACGCAGTCCGACTTCGCCATTTCGCGCGGGTCGGCGCCGGCAAGCCGCCCTGCCCCCATCATCCAGCCGGTCCAGGCAAGGTTGGTGCAGATCGAGCCGAAAAAGCCGGAATATTTTTTCGCATGCCTGAGCCGCTCGATGCCGTCGCGCTGCACCAGCCCCATCGTGCCGGCATAGAAATAGGGCCAGACCGTTTCCGACCCGTATTTTTCCTCCGCCGCGATGAACTTTTCGGCGACGAGATCGAGCGCCGCCTCCCAGCTGGCCTCCTTCCAAAACCCCTCGCCCTTGGCGCCCGCGCGGACAAGGACTTTCGTCAGCCGGTCGGGATGGTGGACGCGGTCGGCATAGCGCGCGACTTTCGCGCAGATGACGCCCGCCGTGTAGCTGTTTTCCTTCGCCCCGTGGACGCGGCCGATCGTTTTTGCGTCGATCAGCTCGACATCGAGCGCGCAGGTCGACGGGCAGTCGTGCGGGCAGGCCGAATGGCCGATTCTCAAAGGGGCATGTGTGTTCATGAGGGGAAAGTAGCGGTGTTTTGCCGCCGCGAACAGGGCCGGGCATGGCTGCGCCGCCCGCGCAGGCGCGGGTTGTTGCCTGCCAGTGCTGGAAGCTGCCGCTCAGGACGTGTCGGCCAGCGCCTCGAGCGCCAGCTCATGGCAGAAGGCGAGGATGTCCTGGACCTCGTGCAGCGGCCCGCGTCGTCTCGATCCGGGCGGCGGGCCGAAGCGCAGCGGGCGGCGGCACGCCGTCCGCCCGCGATCGCCCTGCGCGCGCAAAAATTGCTGCCGCGCCCGCCAGCGCGCAAAACGCAGCGCCTGTCTGGTCAGGTCGGAGAGCGCCTTCGACAGCGCCTCGAGCCGCGCCTTCAGGCGCGTGGCGTCGAGCCTGTCGCGCGGCGACGGCGGCAGCGGGATTTTTGCCCGGCGCTCAAAGCCGCAGGAAATGATCGGCACGCTGTTGCGGCGCGGCGCGGCGGGACCCCTCAGGCGCCGCGGCGGATCGAGGAGCGGCAGGGCCAGGCTTGCGGGCTTTTTCGGCGCCGAAGGATCGGGCGGCATGACCGGCGCGAACTGCCGCTGCCTGCGCAAGGGTTTTGGCGCGGCGGCACGCGCCGGCGTGACGGCGAGGTTTTGTGCGAGCGCGACGACGAGCCGCCGCGTGGCGGATTCGGCGGGGCGCAACAGCCGCAGCACGGCATTGCGCAAGGCGCGTGGCAGCAGTGCCGGGGACAGTTTGCTTTTTTCCGCCAGGACCCAGCCTTGAGGCAGAGCGCCCTCTTGCGGAAAGAAAGTAAACTGTCCCCACAGACCCGCCATGGCGACCAGCCCCGCCAGGATGCGCACGAGTGCCTGGCGCCTGTCCTCGATGTTGCCGTGTGGGTCCACGTGTCGCGCCTCCTTTGGGGGAGAAGTGTACGGGAGGGGCGTGGGAGGGGGGATGGAATTGCGCGGGGATTTTGGGGCGGGCGGGGCTAAGGGGTTGGAAGGGTTGGGGGATTTTTGGGTGGGGTGGGTGGAGGGTGGGGAGGTTGTGGACGGGGGGTCTGTGGAGGATGGTGGGGGGGCGGAGAGCGTCTACTCCCGAAAGAACGCGACATAACTGCTATAATTGCTAGACACGGGTCATTCGGGTTCTGAAATGAAGACACTCCGCCGTTGCCAACCCACTCTCTTAGGTCGAGGGCAATGCCATGAAACGTTTATCGATTGAAGGGGGCGTATGAACAAGAGCGAACTGGCAACCTCACGGGGTGACCGCAAGGTCATCATTTCAGTCGACTGGCCGGATACTGCCGACATTCCGAGTTCATTCGTTTGGCTGAAACCGAACAACCTCACGTGGAATGACTTTGGTCACGCAACCAACGCGACGATTGGATTTGTCGAATACGGGCGATTGGTCTTCGAATATGATGGAAAAGCGGCATATTTTGAGACGCAGGAACGAAAATTTCTCGGCGTTGGCGACGCCATCAAGCGACTATCCGGAGGTGAGAAAGGAATAATCAGCACCGACAGTCGAGGAGTGATCTCCCTGGCCGGCACGCAAGAGACGTACCGCATGATTATCCGTGAAGCTGGGATCGAAATCGGAAATGATCGTCTCTTGGCCGCAGGAGATTTGGTTGCGATCCAAGTAAACTCCTCAAGGAGGGATATCGAACGGGCCGCAATAACGTCAGATGTGTTCCGGTTTTCCCTCACCCGGGAATCGGAGGCATACTATGCATTCAAGAACGCGGGGCCAATTTTGCGAGGGCTCGATCAAGAAGATATCTCATCAGGACCGGAGAAGGTCTTGATCACTATCGCCGATCAGGATGGCCAGCATGTGGAAGTCGATTTTAGCTTCAATCACAACACCACGATCCCAAAACGTACGTGCGTCATAATTGGTAAGAACGGGGTAGGAAAGAGCCGGGCTTTGGGCAACATAGCTCGTAAGGCCTTACGGGGTATCCGGCGTGGGGCCAGCGCGGACATGGACAGGATCGTGGCGAGCCGAGTATTGGCATTCACTCCCGGAAATGAGTTCACCGGCACCTTCCCTAACGATCGTTGGAAGCACCCTGCGACCTACTACAAGCGACTTTCGACCAGTCGCGTCAGGCACAGCGACGGCGGAAATACGGCAACTGCCAGTATAGTGGAGTTGTCCCGGAATGACAGACGAATAGCCGCCAAATCACGCTTTTTGATTTTCATGGACGCTGTGCAAGCGATCAATCGGCCCGAGGAGATCGCATTCAAATCGTCGACTAGCTTAAATCCAATCCGGCTTGCAGACCTGAGAGGTAGTTCCGAACAGCGCAGGCTGGAGCTACTCTTCGACATGGTCCGCGCCGTCGAGCCGGGTCGACTCGTCAACGGCCGATTTTATTACCTTAGCACCGGCGAAGTGCGCTTCATCAAATTGCTGGCACAAGCCTGTACTTATATAGAGAATGGCTCCCTGCTACTGCTCGACGAGCCAGAGACACATTTACATCCTAATTTTATTGCTCGCCTCATGAGTGCATTGGAGAAACTTTTGGCCGACACCGGCTCTTGCGCAATTATGGCTACACATTCTGTCTATGTCGTGCGTGAGGTCTTTCACGACCAGGTAGTAATCGTGGAAAGGGATGGCGATGGGCGAGTTTCGGTCAAAGCGCCCGGAATGCGCACCTTCGGCGCCGATATTTCCTCCATCTCGTCATTCATTTTCGGTGAAGAAGATACTTCGTTCCTTGCGGAGGACGCGATTCGCAGGATCAGGGCGGAAAAACTCTCACTTGACCAACTTCGCGAGAAGTACGGTACGCTCCTTTCGCGGGAAATTCTGAGCGAGTTGCGCGAGGAAGAATGAAGAAGTTCGCTCACCGTTCAAAGGGGCAATATCGTGCCTTAGCAGCCGTAGCGGAAAATCCTAGAGCAAAGGGCGCTATGGCCGTCCGAGACCGAATGGCATTTTTCGCCTCTTCCTATCGAGAGTATTTAAGGAACCGTGGCAACCCTTGGTTGATTAATGGCCATATCAGCGACTCCGAGTTTCGGAAGACGATGGCGGGCCTCTTCACGTCGAAACTTCAGGCGGTAAGCTACATCGCCGCCCTGCGGAAGGATTCACGCGGTCGATGTTGCTCGATATGCGGCTCGCTAAACAACTCCCAAGTCGATCACTTTCTGCCGCAAGACCATTATCCCGAGTTTTCGGTGTTCTTGCCGAACCTATTCCCGGTATGCTCCTGCAATCAGACAAAGGGCAATAAGACCGTCGGACCCGCTCACGGCGAGCGGTTCCTCCATCCGACATTCGACAAGAAAATTGGAGAACGCGCACTCTACGTCCGCATCAGATGTCATGACGATGCGCCGACATATACAGTGATAATGCGCAAACCAAAGGGGGTTCGCGATGCCGCCGCCTTCGCATTCCACACCCGAACCCTAATTTCCCAGACCTCCCTTGTCGGATATGTCAGGGAAGGGTTCGAGCGGTTCTGCCGGCGGCCGGGAAATGTAGTAAGGTCACTTCGTCGTGCAAACCCGGACAGTAAGGAGCATTTGGTTCGCTTGCTCCGTGACGAGATCGATGAATCTTGTTGGCATCATCAGACCAAGAACAATTGGGAATCTGTGATGCTGCAGGCCCTTATTGAACGTCGGACTGTGGGATGGTTGTGGAAACGTCTGTCGATTGCTGGTCGCAAGGCAGGAGATCCACTAGTCGAATTGTAGAGAGCGGGGTCTAGGAGCGGCAGGGGCATCGAACTTACCTCGTCAAGCCATTCGACTCGATCCGTGCCCACAGGAACGAACTGCCAACAGCAGGCCCGAAACGGGCAACGTGGCGCATCATCCTGAGCCACCCCCACCCCGATCCGCTTCGCGGATCGACCCTCCCTGCAAGGGGGAGGGCAAGCGGCGCCGCGCCTTACCGTCTCCCTGTAGAAGGTAACCGTGCCGCGCGTAGCGAGAGCGAGGTCGGATGAGGGCGCGAACCATGTCGAATCTCCACGACCGGATTGACGGGAGCCCCGTCGACAGGCTTCAGAGCGTCTTTGAACGGCATCTGTCCGCATGATGTCCGGCGGCGCTGGCTGGTGCGCCGCTTGCGATCAAGGGAGGCACCGACATGCTGAAATCGATACTGGCCTTCATCGTTACACTCGCGACCTTGGGAACTGGCATGGCACAGGAGCGCATCCGGATATCGTCCGCATGGGGCGAGGTCACCGCCGAGATCGTCGACACGGACGCCGGGTCCGCGTTGCTGGACATGCTGCCGCTGACGATCGAGATGCGAGATCATCTGCGGCGGGAGAAGACCGGGTATCTGCCAGAGGACATCCAAGCGGGCGTGCGACAGCAGCCGTTCAGGGCGGGCACGCTCGGTCTCTGGAGCAGCAACCACTTCGTCATCTACTATCGCGACGGGCGCGTGCCGCAGCCCGGTATCCGGATCCTCGGACAGGTCGAAGGCGACGTGTCGATCTTCGATCGGCCGGGCGACGTGACGGTGGAGATTTCGCTGATCGATTGACCTGTCCGCGTCGGCGATGGTGCCGCGGGTCTCCGCCAGTCCGCGTCCGCCATCTCCGAACGCGGTCCCGGACGCGGACTGTCCGGTTCTCCTTGTGCGCGTATTGCTGCCACGGTCGCCTGGAAAGCGCCCTCCGCTTGGCTTCGGGCGTTCTTCGTTCCAGCGTGGCGCTTTGTTCTGATCCACCCCCACCCCGATCCTCTTCGCGGATCGACCCTCCCCGCAAGGGGGAGGGTAAGCGCCGCGCAAGCCTCCCCCGGCCTCCCCGGCCGGGTCCCCGCTGCTTTGCAGCGTCCCGGCGCTCGCTGGCCTTCCATCGTGCCACTGGCACGATGGATTTGCCTTCGGCAAACCGGCTGCTCGCCCCCGCAAGGGGAAGGGTATGCGCCGCGCAAGGCTGGAACACCCCTCATCCGTCGCCTTCGGCGACACCTTCTCCCACAGGGGGAGAAGGGGAGCGCGCTTTCGCGTGATCAGAAGTCGATTTCGAGGCCGTCTTCGCAGAAGTCGAACTTTGCCGGTTCGGATTCGCTGTCGTCGGCATACTTGGCCTTGACCCACTGCGAGCAGTTCTCGTTGTTGGCGCTCTGGCTCCAGACGAGGTTCGACGTCGCGCCCGGCTTGATGCCGCTGCCGATGTCGAAATAGCCCCAGTCGCTCTTGTTTTCCGACACCAGGATTTCGGTGACGGTCTGGTCCGTCGTGTTGGTCGCCGTGAAGGAGAACTCCGCGGCCTGGGCCGACGTGGCGGCCGTGGCGGTTGCGGCGAAGGCGAGTGCGGCAAGACCCATGCGAACGCGGGAGAGACTCATGTTTTGTCCTTGAAATGATTGTGACTATGAAGCCGCCCCTTGTTGCATTGTCCGCAGGCGAAGTCGACGGAATTGATGCCCCCTGCCCCGGGCGCCACTGCCTGCGCGCGGCGGCCTGGGTGCGGCCGGCGGGGGTGACGCTGCCCCGGGCGGCGCAGGCGTTTCGGCCGCAGCGACGGCACCCCGGCGACCGGGCGGAGGGCGGTCCGACGATAAGTGCGATCAGCGCGTGCGAGCCTAGTGACCAAGCAAATATTCGGTGCTAGTATCGCCTTACCCAGCGGCATCTCGGGCGCGCCAGCGAACGAGGGGTTCTCCGCTTGGGTGGCAAGTCTTCGTGAAGCCGGTTCAGCCGCGGATCGTTTGTATTCCGCAGCCGGACGTTGGAGCTACGGTGTCTGCATGGCCTTGACGAGTGACCGCTTCAAGAACAACACCCGCCTGCAGGCGGCGGCGCGCAATGAGCCGGCGATGTGCTGGGGCGAGCGCGGCGACCCGGTCGCGATCGTGCAGAAGGCCTATATCGATCTCGGCTATTCGATGCCGGGCTCCACCGATGGCGGCGCCATGGACGGCATCTTCGGCAAGGAGACCTATGCCGTCACGCGCAATTTCCAGAGCAAGCACAGTCTGGGCGTCGACGGCATCATCGGCAAGCAGACGCTGCACGAGCTGGACCGGCTGCTGGGCGGGGTTACCCCCGGACCGACGCCCCCCGCGCCGAAGCCGGTGCCGCCGCCCGTGCCGCCAAAGCCGATGCCGCCCAAACCGCCCAAACCGCCGACGCCGCCGACCAATGCGCGGTTCGAGGCTTCTAGGCCGCTGAACGGCTTCGACCACACGGTCGTGCCGCCCTGGCAGATGGTGCCCAAGAGCGGCAGCAAGGTGGTGCGGCTGATGGGCGGCGAGTCCGTGACGGTCGTGCCCCTGAACCCCGCCATCTGCACGGTGCACGAGACGCCAAAATGCTTCACGCATGGCGGGCGCGAATTCGAGCTGCGCGGCAACATGCTGGGCAAGACGCAGATCGTCGGCTTCTTCGGCGGCGTCATCGTGTGCCGGCTGGACGTCGAGGTGAAGAAGGAAGTCGTCGTCACCCTGGCGTTCCACTACGTGTCCGACAATGCCGGGCACAAGACGACGCGCACACCGGCGGGACTGTCCGCCCTGTTCGACTACGCCAAGACGATCCTCTACGACCAGATCAACGTGGTGATCAAGAAGACGGCGGTCCACCCCAGCACGAAGATCGACTCGGATCTCGGCACCGAGATCATCTGGGCGGATGGCGAATGGGACAAGGTCGTCAAGAAGCGCGACAATTCCGTCGACTGCAACGTCTTCTTCGTCTGGGAATACAACACGCGCACCGTCGCCGACGACGCGGAGGCCGGAACGCTGAAGGCGGAAGGCAATATCCTGATGGATGACGAGATCGGCTATGCCAACCACGCATGGACGCTGGCGCATGAACTCGGGCACTATCTCGGCCATGACGGACACACCGGGAACGGCCTCGATCTCATGATGTCGCCCAGCCGGACGAACAACCGCATCAACAAGGCGATGGCGGCGATTATGAACCCATGAGCCGGGCGCTGTTCCGCTGCGTGGCGGGAATTGCCGCCTGCCTCGTTCTGACGACAGCAGCGCCCCGCGCGCCGCTTGCGCAACCCTCGGACGACAGGAGCACTCCCGTGGCAAACGAGACGATCAGCGATCGGGTCGACCAAGCCTTCGCCGCCATGCGGGCCGGCGATCCCGCCCCGTCGAGCGGACTGGAGGAGGCCGGCCCGGCGATCATTCCCGCCGTCGCGGCCTATCTCGGCGACGACAACGAGGATTTGCGCCGCCATGCCGTCACGCTTCTCGGGCTGACCGGGAGCGCGGAGGCCGCCCCCTACCTCGCCAAAGCCCTTGCCGACCGATCCGACGACATCGCGCGCCGCGCCGCCCTGGCGCTCTACGAGCTCGGCGCCGACGCGGTGGCAGACCCGTCCGTCGGCACGGCACTTGCCGCCGCCGTCACGGGCGGCAACAGCGCCGGCGGCGCCATCCTGCTCATGGGCTATGTGCCCGGCGCGGCCAGCGTCGCGGCGCTGAACGGGCTGCGCGAACGCGGCGCCGGCCAGTCGACGGAAGTCTATCGCTGGAGCCCGGTCATGCCGGTGCCGTTCGTCGCCGACGTGGCGCTGACACGCCTCGGCGATGGCGACGCGAAGGCGCGCACGCTCGCGGCCATCAAGGGCGGCGACTTCGACGCGCTGTCCTTCCTGCTCTATGCGCTGCGCGACATAGAGGACCGGGACGTGCTTCGCGCGCTGGCCGACGCCACGCTTTCGGACACACGGCCCGCGCAGGGCGACGCACCGTCGGGCGCCGATCTCGGCATTCGCCTGGCCGACGTCGCCGCGGCGCAGTTCGTCAAGCGTTTCGGCCTTGCCGCCGGGGTGGACACGACGGCCGACCGGCCGCTCACCGCGGCGGAGCTTGCCGCCCTGCGCGAGGCGCTCGCCGCACGTCTTGCCGAATGAGCTGACGTCGCGCGCAGGCCGCCGATGACGCCGAGGCCCTGCCCGCCTCGAGCTGGCAGGCGCGTTGGTGGCGTCGCTGCGGCGGCGGCAGGAACAGGGGGACGGGAAGCGAGCCTATCGGTCCGAAATGGCGCCTCTTGGCACCATGTCGCCCTCGTCAGGCGGGCTGGCGCCGGCCCCGTCGAGGAAACGCAGGAATGCGTCACGATCCGCCCCGGCGGCCCTCTTCCGGAAAAACGCGCCCGTGTCCATCGCCGACAGCTTTTCGGCCACGGCCACGTTGATGAACTGGTTCAGGCTGGTGCCCTCGGCCGACGCCATCTTTTCCGCGGCGCTCTTCAACGAAGACTGAAGCCGCAGCGCGTCGTTTGCCTTGCTCATGACAACCTCGTCATCACTTCCGCAGGCGTGACAATATCGACACCGAAACGCAGCGCAGGGCCAAACTGTCCCGCGTTGAACGTCGCAATGCAATCCGCGCGCGCGTCGATTGCCGTTTCCAACACCATCTCGTCTGCGACGTCGCCACGTTGCTGACGCCAAAGGTAATGCAGTTTGACCGGTTCGACCAAGCCAGCAAGGTGCCCCGCCCTCACCCGCGCAAAATCCTGTCCATCGCCCTGCCACGCGCGAGTTCGTCGACGAGCTTGTCGAGGATGCGGATTTCGCGCATCAGCGGCTCCGCCACCTCTTCGACGCGGACGCCGCAGACGAGGCCGGTGACCAGGTTGCGCGTGGGGTTCATAGCAGGCGCGCTGGCGAAGAAGGTTGCGAAGTCGGTCCCGTCGGCGATGCGGGCGGCAAGTTCGGCGTCGCCGTACCCGGTCAGCCACAGGATGATCTGGTCCACCTCGGCGCGGGTGCGGCGCTTATTCTCCGCCTTGGCGACATAGTGGGGGTAAACGCTTCCGAAACTCGTGGTGTAGATGCGGTGGCCTGCCATGGTGCGTGGTCCTGCATTCGATCACGCCGCCGAATACGCCACATCCCCTGAGGGAAGAAAAGCGGGACGATTTCCCTCACGAGACGGCGCCTGCGGCGACCGGGCAGGCAGATCAGGCGCCTCCCCATCCAGGACGGCGCTTTCAAAGCTCAGGGTTTGTCGGAGTATTGCTGGTCCACGGCAGCATGCTGCACCGCGGTCTCCCCGCGATGCTTTCCATCGAGCGGATATTTTCGGTTGAGCGCGCCAATGTTGATGAGGACGAATGCGATCGGAAAGAAAATCAATCCAAATGTCATGACGGAAAGGCTGCTCATCTGGATGCGGACGTCGTAGAAGACGCCAGCAAAAAACGCCAGAAGCGCGAACAAGACTATGCAGTTAGCTACCCAGACAGAGCCTGGCCTGTTGTTTTCCACTGCGCGTCCCCCGGCGATCCGATGCGGAATGCCTTTTGGCTCCGCAGGTCATGCTGGCATCTAGGGCGGCGATGGCCTGGAGCCAGTGGTCGCTCGTGTCGGAGGGCTGAGCCATTGTGACGCGGGGGCAGCCGGTTCGCTACGGTGACCTCGACGCTAATCGGCGGTCGCTTCCTCGTAGTCGGCCGACATCTGCAGCCAGCGTTCCTCGTGGCCCGACAGCTGGGCCGAGAGCTGCGAGCGCTCCTTGGCCAGCCGCGTGGCGGTCGACGGGTCCTTCTCGTAGACGGCGGGGTTGGACAGCTCGTCCTCGATGCCGTCGATGCGCTTGCGGATGCGGTCCATCAGCGCCTCGGTGGCGCGGATTTCCTTGGCGAGCGGCTCGGCCGCGGCGCGCCGCGCAGCGGCCTCGCGGCGGCGGTCGGCCTTGGATGCCTTGTCGGCCTCGCGCTTCTCCTTGGAATTGCCGGTCGAGCCGGTGACCAGCTGGCGATAGTCGTCGAGATCGCCCTCATAGGGCGCGACCGAACCGTCCTTGACCAGCCAGAGCCGGTCGGCGGTGGCTTCCAAGAGATGGCGGTCATGCGAGATGAGGATGACGGCGCCCGGGAACTCGTTCAGCGCATGGATGAGCGACTCTCTGCTGTCGATGTCGAGATGGTTGGTCGGCTCGTCGAGGATGAAGAGGTTCGGGCCGTCGAAGGCCGACAGGCCCATCAGAAGCCGCGCCTTCTCGCCGCCGGACAGATCTTTTGCCGGCGTGTTCATCTTCTCCGTGGTCAGGCCGAACTGGGCGACCTTGCCGCGCACTTTCGATTCCGGCGCGTCGGGCATCAGCCGGCGGACATGCTCGTAGGCGTTTTCCTCCGGGCGCAGATCGTCGAGCTGGTGCTGGGCAAAGATCGCCACTTTCAGGCCGGGCGCCACCGTCATCGTGCCGGTTTCCGGCTTGAGGCGGCCCGACAGCAGCTTTGCAAAGGTCGACTTGCCGTTGCCGTTGGCGCCCAAGAGCGCGATGCGGTCGTCGGCGTCGATCCTGAGCGTCATCTTCTTCAGGATGGGCGCGCCCGGCTGGTAGCCGACCGACAGATGGTCGAGCGCGATGATGGGCGAGGCCACCGTCTTGACCGGCTCGGGGAAGGAGAAGGGGCGCACCGTGTCATCGATCATCGCGGCGATCGGCTTCATTTTTTCCAGCGCCTTGATGCGCGACTGGGCCTGGCGCGCCTTGGAAGCCTTGGCGCGGAAGCGGTCGACGAAAGCCTGCAGGTGTTTTCGCGCCGCGTCCTGCTTGACGCGGCCCTTTTCCTGGAGCTCGGCCTGTTCGGCGCGCTGGCGCTCGAACTGGTCGTAGCCGCCGCGCCAGAAGGTCAGCTTCTTCTGGTCGAGATGGACGATGGAATTGACGGCGCGGTTCAACAGGTCGCGGTCATGGCTGATGAGCAGCACCGTGTGCGGGTATTTCGAGACGTAGTTTTCCAGCCAGAGCGTGCCTTCGAGATCGAGATAGTTGGTGGGCTCGTCGAGCAGAAGCAGGTCGGGCTGCGAAAACAGGACCGCGGCGAGCGCGACGCGCATGCGCCAGCCGCCCGAAAAGGCCGAGGCCGGACGCTGCTGCGCCTCCGCGTCGAAGCCGAGGCCGGCCAGGATGGTTGCGGCGCGGGCTTCGGCCGAATGGGCGTCGATATCGGCCAGCCGCATGTGGATCTCGCCGATGCGCTCCGGGTCGGTCGCCGTCGTCTCCTCGGCCAGAAGGGCGGCGCGCTCGAGATCGGCCTTCAGCACGATCTCGATCAGCGGCTCCTCGGTGCCCGGCGCCTCCTGCGCCACCTGGCCGATGCGGGTGTTCTTGGGGATGAAGATCGAGCCGCTCTCCGAGGAGAGCTCGCCGGTGATCGCCTTGAACAGCGTGGTCTTGCCCGTGCCGTTGCGCCCGACAAGGCCGGCCTTGGCGCCAGTCGGCAGCGCCAGCGAAGCATGGTCGAGAAGCAGGCGCCCGGCGATGCGGAGCGAAAGGTCGTTGATGGTGAGCATGGGGCTTATTGGCCGACCGGGAGGGCGATGGCAAGGGCGCGTTGGGCCGCTTTCCGCCCGCCAGGAGGCAAGCGAGCGAAGAACGCGCCCGCGCCACGCCTGCGCCGCGTTGCAGATCAGAGCTCGGGCGGAACCTGCGGCGCCTGCAGAAGGGCGCCGACGCGCTGCGTGTCGGCCTCGCTCCAGATGCCCGGCGCGCTCACCTCCACCCAGGCGCGGGCGTAGTCGGCCGCCGCGTAATTATGACCGTGGCCCGGAGAGACATCGGCAGCGGACATCATGTCGAAGGCAAGCTGGAAGAAGGTGATGACGGGCACCCATTGCAGGCGCGGCGAGATGTCGCCGCCACGAGGCTGCTTCATCCAGTCCGGCTGGCGAAACCACATGTCCTCCTCGAAGAAGACGATCGCATCCGACGGGTTGACGACATAGACGACCCTGATCGGACCCCAGGCATCGCCTGGGCTGCCAAGCTCGCCGGAAGGCCCGAGCACGCGAAACAGCGAGCCATCCTCGAAATGCGGCAGCCAGGCCGGCGAGCCCTCGTTGCGCCGGCGCTGGATGGTGCGCCAGATCGAGTTGCGGAAGGGTGGTCCGGCCCAGACGGCGCCCTGAAAAGGTTCGGAAACGTAAGCCGATATGGGCACGGAGGTTTCCGAGCCGTGCGAGCCGAGGCTGAGACCGAACAGATAGAGCCTGGGACGCGTGGCCTGCGGCAGGCTGCGCCAGTGGGCGTAGATCGAGTCGAAGACGATGGCGGCTGAAGACTGGCTGCGGCCGGGCTCGAGGATGAGCGACAACGGGCTTTGCAGATAGGAATACTGGACAGCGACCACTGCGGTATCGCCGTCCTGCATGTATTCGAGCGGCGCGATGCCGGCATTGTCGATCCAGCCGGTGCCGGTCGGCGTGGCGATGACGAGGATTTTTCGGGAAAACGCGTCTACGCGCTGCAACTCGGCCAGCGCAAGGGCCGCCTGCCCCGGCAAATCCTCGGCCGAGCGCAATCCGACATAGAGGCGGATCGGCTCCATGGCCGGGCGGCGCGTAAAGGCCTCGATGTCGGCCCTGCGCGGCCCTTCTTGGACGAAGCGCTTGCCGGCCTGGCCGAGCCTGTCCCAGGCAACGAGGGAACCGGCGCTGCCCGAACGCGTGGCCTCGACCGGAACGCCGGCGCCCGGCGGATCCTCGGTGTCGGTTGCCGCCTGCAGCCTGTCGATGGCGGTGATGGCAGTGCTGACAAGGCTGCCATTGACGATGCTCACCAGGACCACCAGGAAGACGATGCCGCCGCAGACCGCAGCGATCCGCCGGTTGACCAGCCGCCGCGACAGGTCGGCGGCCAGGGCGACGCCCTTTGCCACCGCGCGTGCCAGACCGATGATGACGAGCGCTACGACAAGCGCCAGCAGCAGGACCAGCAGCGCATGGTCGGACCCGGCCTCCTCCATCTTCATCAGCGCGCGCGTTTCATTCTGCCAGGCCAGCGCATTCCACATCGACCAGCCGACGCGCAGCACCGTGATGGCAACGACGATGGCAAAGATCGGGCGGTTCCAGCGCGGGTCGGGCTGCGGCAGTTCCAGGTAACGCCAGATCCGGGTCAGGGCGACGCCGAGGCCGTAGCCCAGCGCAAAGGCAATGCCCGCCAGCAGCCCCTGAAAGATCCAGGGCCGGGGGATGAGCGACGGGGCAAAGGTCAGGGCGGCCCACACGGAGCCGAGATAGAGGCCGATGAGCGAGGGGCGCCACCAAGCCGGGCGTGCAGCTGCCCCAGACCCCATGAGCAGCGCCCTCAAATCGAACATGTGCCTGCCATCGCTCTCACTGTCACGGGCCGGCAGCCGAACACGAATGAGCAACGCCGGGTCACCTCGATCAAAGGATGGCAGGATGGCGCACGCAATGTCCAGACCAGGGGTGCGGGGCTACAGGCAGACCGGCCATTCAATCCATCCGACGCGACAGAATCGCCCTCTCACCCAAACACCCTGCCCTCCTCCGCGCGCTGGAAGTAGATCAGGTCGAGCGCGAGGCTGGGCTTGCCCATGGCGGTGAGCTGGGCGTGGGCCTGGCCGCGGTGGTGGGTCTGGTGGTTGAAGAGGTGGGCGAGCGCGGGCGCCAGGCGCTGCGAGATGGTGCGCATGTCGGTTACGGTGGTGTAGGTGAAGCGGCCGGCGAGCGCCTTGTCGCTGAGGCCGGAAATCCAGGCGACGATGCGCTCGTCCTCGGCGCGGCGCAGGGCGTGGAGATGGGCGATGTCGGGCGACAGCGTGGCGTCGAGCGCGGACGGCGCGTCGCCTTGGCCCGTGAAGCGCTTCAGCCAGATGCGGTCGGCGACCAGTATGTGGTTCAGCGTGCCCAGCAGCGACTTGAAATGGGCGCCAGTGTTGCGGGCGAGTTCGTCTTCGGAGAGGCAGACGGCCGTCTCGTAGACGCGCTGATTGGCCCAGCGGTTATAGGCGGCAAACATCATGAAATGCTGCTTCATGGTCTTCCCTTCGTCTGGCGATGCAGGAAAAATGCAGCGATACCTAATCGCTTCACGGAGCCGCGCCAATGACCATTCTGCTCTACGACCTCGTCGGCGCCGATCCGGCGCGGCCGTTCAGCCCGCATTGCTGGAAGGTGGCGATGGCGCTGGCGCACAAGGGGCTGGCGTTCGACAGCGTGCCGACGCCGTTCACGGCCGTGCCTGATGTCGAGGGCGGCGTGTCCAAGACGGTGCCGGTGATCCGCGATGGCGCGGCGGTGGTCGCGGATTCGTTTGCCATCGCGGAGTATCTGGAAAAGACGTATCCGGACCGGCCAAGCCTGTTCGGCGGACCCGGCGGAGTGGCCATGGCGCGGTTCGTGGAGCGGTGGTCGCAGCTGACCATCCATCCGTTCTTCGGAGCCGCGGCGATGGCTGACATCCATGACCGCCTGGCGCCAAAGGACCAGGCCTATTTCCGCAGGAGCCGGGAAGAGCGCAACAACGGCCGCTCGCTGGAAAGCGTGGCTGCGGAGCGCGACAGCAGGCAGCCGGAGTTCCTCAAGAAGCTTGAGCCGTTGCGCAGCATGCTTGCCTACCAGCCCTTCATCGGAGGAAGCGGACCGCTGTTTTGCGACTACATCGTGTTCGGCGCCTTCCAGTGGATGCGCATCATGTCGACCTATGCGCCCCTTCCGGCGGACGACCCGGTCGCCGCGTGGTTCGAACGCTGCCTCGACCTGCATGACGGGCTCGGGCGCGGCGTCACGGCGGCGGCGGCGTAAGCGCGGGCGGGTCGTCGGCTTTCCGGGGCGCGGTTCCTGAGGCGCTGCTGACTGCGTCGCCCGCCGCGCGGCGGGGCGAGATCAGGTGACGGTGAGCGGTCCGGGCACGGCGATCGCGGCGCCGGTGGCATCGGTCACCGCGATGCTCCAGTCTCCCGCCGGCTGGCCGGGATCGAGCAGGACGCTGAAGGCCACGCTGCGGTCGGTCACCTCGATGTCGGTGGCCTCGATCGCGATTTCGCCGTTCGCAACGACAATCGACTGGACATTGGCGAGGCCATCGCCGGTCAGGGTGATCACGACAGGCGTGGCGGCGCGGGGCACGGCGGCCGGGGCCAGGCCGCGAATGACAGGAGACGGCGCGGCTGCAGGCAGCGGCGCGGGAGCCGGACGCGTCGGCCCACCGCGCGCGCCGACCGCCGCCTGTGCGGGCGCGCCCGCCTGGCCGATCTGGTTGACGACATTCTGGAGGAACCGCACCAGAGTATCCAGGAGCGCAAACAGCACGTCGATGCTGAAGCCGATGATGAAGGCGACGGCGAAGGAGTTGATGGTGAGCCCGACGAAATCCTGCGACGCGTCGGCGGACGGGGCCCAGAACCACGCAAAAATGATGCCGGCAAAGCCGCCAAGCGCGATGCGATGGACGATGCGCTCCATGGGCGGATCGGGCAGCACGGGGTTGAGGATGGCCCGCATGTAGGAGATGGTCGCGCCGAGCGCCCCGTAGAAGGCAGGCAGCAGCCAGAGGCCGAGCACCTTGAGGATGTTCCTGATGTCGGCGCCGCCGGCGACCAGGACGGGCATCGAATAGGGCGTGATGGCGAGCGCTTCGGTGCAGGCGAAGTTGGCGATGAGTTCCTTGTTGCGATTGAGGATGCTGCCGGGCGGCTTTCCGGCAAAGTCGTCGGGAGACGGCAGAATGACGGTGGCACCCTGGGGCATCATGCCGCAAGAGACCTGCGGATAGCTGGCGGCATCCGCGGCGCCGTCGCCGGAAACCATCTGCGGCGCCTGCGGAAAGGGCTGCTGGAACAGGTAGTTCCAGGGGGTCCACCAGCGCACCGCCTCGCGGTACTCCGCGTATCCGGCCGAATAGGCGCGAACCTGGGAGTCGAGCTCGCGAAGTTCGTCGAGCATGCGGTAGTAGGTTTCGTTGGTGCCGGCCTCGTCCTTGGCCGACAGCCATTGCCGGGCGACCGCGGCCATCTTCTCGGCCGGCCTCGCATCGTTGATCTCGTCGAGCTGTGCGGCGAGTTCGACGCCCGTGTTGTAGAGGATGGTGAAGCGCGCGGTGAGCACCATCAGCAGGATCGAGAACGCGATCAGCGCAATGCGCTTGACGGTTTCCGGCCGTGTCGACGCAGCAAACGGATTTCGGCGCTTGATGTCCGACAGGGTGGTCGGCGCGATGGACACGACCGCCTCGTTCAAGGCATCCTGGAGGTTGGCGGTTTCAGGCGCCTTCCACGTCCTGGCGCCGAGATTTTCGAAGGCGGCGATCGCCTCGAAGAGCCTGGCATCCTTCAACTGCCCGGAGCGCCAGCCGTAATCCGCCAGTATCTTGGCGTCGTCGAGCATGTCGTCCAATGTGTTGCTCACCGTGGCCACCCCTACGCAGACTGGATCATCGACCTCTTAGCCTAGAATGCCCGCGACATACCCGCTGGCGGTCGGGCAGAAACAAGGTGTATTCGGCGGCCCGGGCGGTTGCGCCCAGCACCAGAAAGTCGGGGTGAAGCAAATTGTGCCCGGCAGATGGGGCGGAACCTGCGCGAGAACGACCCGCGCGGAGCCGACCAAGAACAAAACCGCCAATGTTACTCGCAACTTAGACATGAGAGGCCACTCTGCGGTACACTTGGGCATTATTTCCTGTTTTTGCCGCCTGTAAAGCGGAATCATTTGTCGACCGGCAAGATGCGTGGTGAAGGTAAACGCAGGCGCTGGTCCTGAGCCGCGCCGCCGGGCATTGCGACCGATGCCGACGTGGCGTAGCGGACGGCATGAACGCCTGTCGATCGCCGAAGGGGGTGGCACGGCCAACCCCTTGGCAATGGCGCGGGCGGCTTGTATAGGGTCCGCCACTTTCCCGACAACAATCCAAAAGGACAAGCCATGGCGGTCGAACGCACCTTCTCGATGATCAAGCCCGACGCAACCCGTCGCAATCTCACCGGGGCGATCACGAAGATGCTGGAAGATGCCGGCCTGCGGGTCGTCGCATCGAAGCGCGTCTGGATGAGCCGCCGCGAGGCCGAGGGTTTTTATGCCGTCCACCGCGAGCGGCCCTTCTTCGGCGAGCTGGTCGACTTCATGTCGTCGGCACCGACCGTCGTTCAGGTCCTCGAGGGCGAGAACGCGATCGCCAAGAACCGCGAAGTGATGGGCGCCACCAACCCGGCCAACGCCGCAGAGGGCACGATCCGCAAGGTCCACGCGCTGTCGATCGGCGAGAATTCCGTGCATGGCTCCGACGCGCCGGAGACGGCCGCGCAGGAGATCAAGTACTGGTTCGCCGACATCGAACTGGTCGGCTGAGACGCCGATTCATCGCATGGGCGCAAGCCACTGATCCGAAAGAGGCCGGGGCACAAGCTCCGGCCTCTTTCGTTACGGGCGTTCCGGCAGGAGTTCGGGCCGGAACTCGAAATGCATGGTGTCGTAGTGGTACCAGCGGCCGCCCCAGACAAAGCCGTGGCGCTCGAAGGCGGCGACGATTTCGGGCGGGATCTGGTTGGACCATCTCTGGGTCCCGTCCGCCGCCGGTTTCGCCCACTGCCAGTAGGTCGTGAACTTGGTGTTGAGGTCGATGGCCGCGCCATAGGCGTGCATCGACATGCGGTCGGTCTTGGCGATCGGACGGCAGTTGTAGGTGCCAGCCGACGGGACGAGATACTTCCTGAACGAGGCCGGCAAGGCGTCGAGTTCCTTCGACACCGCCTCCAGCGCCTTGTCGGCGCCCTGGGCGGTCGTGATCGTGACCGACCCGCCGCCATGGCGCGGCACCCAGGCGATCTTGCGCATGCGCGGCGCGACCTCGTCCTTCTTGCAGTCGCCGTAGAGCGCGCGAAACAGCGTCTCGACGCGGACGCGCCCGGGATCGAAATTCAACGCCGGGGCGGCGGCAGCGGCACCTGCCGGGTAGGCGAAGGCGAACATGTCGCCGACATCGGGGTCATTGAGCAACTGGTCGAAGGTCTTGTCGGTGCGGCCATCCGACAGCGCGAGCCTTGTTCCGTCGCGCAGGATCAGGCTGTCCGCGTCATGACCGGCAATCGTGTCGGGATAGGCTTTTTCGAGGCGCGACAGAAATGTCTCGAGATTGGCCGGCTCCGCGCCGTAGTTTTGCGGCCCGGCGGCATGGGCGGGACGCGGGACCGCGCTGCATAGCGCGACGCCGACCAAGGCGGCGAGAAGGCGCGGCGGCGACCGTCGCAGTGCCGTCCAGATGCCTGCCCTGGCAGGCCCACAGGCTCCGATTCCGCGCATTCGACCCCCCTCGCCCCGGAAGTTCGTGAGGAGTGGCAGCAAATCACGGTCATTGCGCCGCGTCGAGTCCAGCCATGGTGTCATCCCGACCGATGCTGCGTGGGTCGCGGCGCCTCAGGCGGTCTCGCGCGGCTCAGGCCGTCTCGCGCAGCCGGCCCATCTGGTCGGTGGAGGCGAACATGGTGCGGAATTCGTCTTCCGGCACGGCGCGGCTGTAAAAATAGCCCTGGAGATAGTCGCAGCCGAAGGCGCGCAGGAAGGCCTCCTGGCGAACGTTCTCGACGTGCTCGGCCACGGCCGTCAGGCCCAGCGTGCGGGCCATGGCCAGGATGGTCTTGACCAGCGCGCGGTCGTTCTCGGAATTCTCGATATCGGTGACGAAGCCGCCGTCGATCTTCACCTCGTCGAAGGGCAGCTGCTTGAGATAGGCGAGCGACGAGTAGCCGGTGCCGAAATCGTCGAGCGACAGGCGCACCCCGATCGCCTTGATCTCGTCCATGCGCTGGGCGACGCGCTGGTGGTCCTTGGCCATGACATGCTCGGTGAGCTCGAAAGTGAGCCTCGTGGGATCGACGCCGTAGCGCGCCACCATTTCCTTCACCATGGGCACGAAACCGTCGCTGGAGAAGGACTGGACGCTGACGTTGAGCGCCAGCTTGAGGTGCTGCGTGGCCGGATCGCGCTGCCAGGCGGCCAGCGCGGACAGGCCGGTGTCGAAGACGAAACGCGCCAGATCGTCGTTCATGCCATGCTGCTCTGCAAGCGCGACGAACTGATCGGGCCTGATCATGCCCTTGGTCGGGTGGTTCCAGCGCACGAGCGCCTCGGCTCCGGTAACGCGGCCCTCGTAATCGACCTGCGGCTGGTAGTGCAGCGTGAGGTGTTTTTCGGCAAAGGCGACGCGCAGGTCGGCCAGGAGCTGGTAGCGCTCGGATTCGCGCGTCATCGTGTCGGGATCAAACAGCGCCATGCCGTTCCGGCCGGCGGCCTTGGCCTGATACATGGCGATGTCGGCATGCTTGAGGATCTCGTCGGCGCGGATGTGGCTGCCGTCGAAGATCACCACGCCGATGCTGGCGGACCCGGTGTGATGCAGTTCGCCCAGTTCGAAGCCGCGGTTGAGTTCGGCGAGAACCCGGTTCGCGGTGGTGATGGCCCGCAGCGTGGCATGTGCGGAATCGGCGTCCGCCTCCTCGATGATGATGACGAACTCGTCGCCGCCGATGCGCGCGACGACGTCGCGCGCCGAAACGCAGGCCTTGAGGCGCGCGGCGACCTGGACCAGCAGCGCATCGCCCATGTCGTGGCCCTGCGTGTCGTTGAGCGTCTTGAAGTTGTCGAGATCGATGAACAGCAGCGAGCCGAAATCGCCGCGCCGCTTGCACTGGTCTATCGCCTGGCCCATGCGGTTCAGGAACATGCGCCGGTTGGGCAGCTTGGTCAGCGGATCGAAATAGGCGAGTTCCTCGATCTCCATTTCCTGGCGCTTGCGGATCGAGATGTCGGCGATGTAGCCATACCAGTTGATCTCGCCGTGGAGCGCTTCCACATGGGCGTTGATGCGGACCCATTTCTCGAGACCATCGCGCGCCCGGATGCGGAATTCGCAATCCCACGGGCCAAAGGTCTGCGCCGACACGGCAAGCGACTGGTAGTAGCGCTCGAGATCCTCGTCGAAGACAAGCGAGCTGAATATCCTCGGATTGGCGATCTGCTCCGAGACGGGAATGCCGCTGATGCGCGAGGCGCTTTCGGTCAGGAAGAGCGTTTCGTGGGTGCCGTCTGCCCGCCGCACGAAATGGAATAGGCCGACGGGAAGCCGGCGGGTGAGCTTCTGGAACTGTTCTTCCTGGCCGAGCCGGTTGACCATATCGGTGACGTCGCGCACCGAACCCTCATAGAACAGTGGCTTGCCGGACTTCTGGTCATAGACGAGGCGCGCGGCTTCGCTGATCCAGATCCGCTCGCGGCTCTTGTGGCGGAAAATCTCGGAAACGAAGTTCTCCACCTTGCCGTCGCGGCGCAGGATTTCCTGGAACTGGTCGCGGCGGCCCGGCTCGACATACCATTCCGTGCCGATGTCCTTGACGCCGGCCAGCATCTCGGCCTGGCTGTCATAGCCGTTGAGCCGCACCAGCGCCCTGTTGGCCGCGAGCTGCTGGCCATCGGGCGAGGAACGGTAGATGCCTTCAGAAAGGTTTTCGATGAGCTCGTCATTGTGCCTGCGCTCGGTACTGGCATGCAGATACAGGCGCCGGTAGCGCAGCATCCACAGGAGAAGCAGCACGGACAGGATGACATTGGCTGCAATCAGCCAATCCTTGCTGGCGCCGAAATCAAGCAATGAGTTCAGCAGAGGATTCACCATTCGATCACTGGCCATGCACTTTCGGCGAGTCTAGCGCAAAGACGGTTAGTTTAGTCTAAACGCCAGCGCCCTGCAGCGTCATCGTCCGCCGTCTTGGCCTCGACCCAATCGCCGGCACTGCCGTCGCGCCGATGCTCCTTCTTCCAGAACGGGGCGCGCGACTTCAGGAAGTCCATCAGGAAGGATGCGGCGTCGAAGGCGGCCTGCCGGTGGGCGGACGCCGCCACGACAAGGACGATGTTCTGGCCGGGCGCGATTTTGCCGTGGCGATGGATGGCGGTCAGCCCCGCGAGCGGCCAGCGCGCAACCGCCTCGCCGGCGATGCGGGTGATTTCTGCCTCCGCCATGCCCGGATAGTGCTCCAGTTCGAGAGCGGAGAGCGTGCCGGCCTCGTCGCGGCAGAGGCCCGAGAAGGTGACGACGGCGCCGATGTCGGCGCTGGCGTCGCGCATCCGCGCGATTTCGGCGGCGATATCGAAGTCCTCCGCCTGGATGCGGATGACGGGCTCGATGGCCACGCTAGCCGCCGGTCATGGGCGGGAACAGCGCGATTTCGCGCGCGCCCGCAATCGGCTCGCGATGGTCGACATGCTCCTGGTTGATGGCGACGCGGATGGCCTCGGGATATTTCAGCGCCTGTTCGTAGCCTTCGCCGCGCGCGCGCAGCCAGGCGAGCAGGTCGCGCACGGAAGTGACGCTGGCGGGAAGCGTCACCTCCTCCTCGGGAAGGCCGATGCGCTCGCGCACCCAGGCAAAGTAGATGAGCTTGACCACGGGCGTCCTCAATCGTCGACGATGTGCTTCACGCCGGCGCGGAAATAATCATAGCCGGTGTAGAGGGTGACGATGGCGGAAATCCAGAGCAGGGCGATGCCCGTCTGCGACCAGTAGGGCACGAGCTTGTCGCCGGCCGGGCCAAGCAGCAGGAAGCCCACCGCCACCATCTGGATGGCCGTCTTCCATTTGGCGAGCTGCGTGACGGGGACGCTGACCTTGAGCGCGGCGAGATACTCCCGAAGACCCGAGACGAGGATTTCGCGGCACAGGATGATGATGGCCGCCCAAAGCGACCAGCCGGCGATGCCGGCCTGGTGGCGGTCCGTGTCGGCGGCGAGAAGCAGCAGGCAGGTCGAGACCAGAAGCTTGTCGGCGATCGGATCGAGCATCCTGCCGATGTTGGAGGTCTGCTTCCAGGCGCGCGCGATATAGCCGTCTACATAATCCGTGATGCTGGCGAGCGCAAAGATGATGAGCGCCGACCACCGCGCGAAATCCGAAGACTGCAGCCGCCCCTCGGGGATGAAAAAGCACGCGACCACCATCGGCACCGCGAGGATGCGGGCATAGGTGAGCATGTTGGGAAGGTTGAACGCCCGGTTGGCCATATAATTATGTTCTCTCAGGGTGGGGTACTCAAATCAGATGCGGATGTGGGGGGTCAACTGTCCAAACGCCACGGACCTGTCGAAATCGAGGCCGCTTTGGGTCAACTTTCGTGAAAATGGTTGTACACGAGACGCGCGACGGATTCTGAAATACCGTCGACGGTCATCAGATCCTCCATCGCCGCCCGGCTGACGGCCTTGGCCGTGCCGAAATGCATGAGGAGCGCGCGCTTGCGGCCCGGGCCGATGCCCGCGATCTCGTCGAGCGGATTGCGCACCAGTTCCTTCTTGCGTCTAGCCCTGTGGGTGCCGATGGCGAAGCGGTGCGCCTCGTCGCGCAGGCGCTGGACGAAGTAGAGCACCGGGTCGCGCACCGGCAGGCTGAAGGACTCGCGACCGCGCACGAAGAAGCGCTCGCGCCCCGCCTCGCGGTCCTGGCCCTTGGCGACGCCGATGGCAACGACGCGGTCCTGGACGCCCAGATCGTCCAGGATCTTGCGCACCGCCGACATCTGGCCCTGGCCGCCATCGATGAGGATGACGTCCGGCCAGGCCGGGAAGGCCGCGTCGTCGGCCTCGGGGTCGGCCTCGGCAGCCGGGGCGGCGGGCAGCTTGCCATCGGCCTCGTCGCGGACCAGCCGCGAGAAGCGCCGCTCCATCACCTCGCGCATCATGCCGAAGTCGTCGCCCGGCGTGATGTCGGTCGAGCGGATGTTGAATTTGCGGTACTGGTTCTTCACGAAGCCTTCCGGGCCGGCGACGATCATCGCGCCGACCGCGCTGGTGCCCATGATGTGCGAGTTGTCGAAGACTTCGATGCGGCGCGGCACCTTGTCCAGGGCAAACGTCGTCTTGAGCGCTTCGAGGAGCCGCCCCTGCGTCGAGGTTTCGGCCAGCCTGCGGCCAAGCGATTCGCGCGCGTTCTGCATGGCGTGGTCGACGAGTTCCTTCTTCTCGCCGCGCTGCGGCACGCTGATCGCGACCTTGTGGCCGGCCTTGGTGGACAGTGCGGCGGCGAGCAGTTCCTGGTCCTCGACGGCGTGCGACAGGAGAAGGACGCGCGGGCTCGGTTTGTCGTCGTAGAACTGCGCCAGGAACGAGCCGAGCACTTCCGACGCCTCCAGCGCGGGGTCGGCCTTGGGGAAATAGGCGCGGTTGCCCCAGTTCTGGCCGGTGCGGAAGAAGAACACCTGGATGCCGACCTGCCCGCCTTCCTGGTGGATGGCAAAGATGTCGGCCTCGTCGACCGCCTGGGAGTTGATGCCCTGATGGCTCTGCACATGCGACAGCGCGGCGAGCCGGTCGCGGTAGATCGCCGCGCGCTCGAAATCGAGCTCGTCGGAGGCCTGCTGCATGGCCGCGCCGATCTCCTGCTTCACCTTCTGGCTGCGGCCGGACAGGAAGTCCTTCGCCTCGGTGACGAGTTCGGCGTAGTCGCCCGGTGAAATCTCCGACGTGCAGGGGCCCGAGCAGCGCTTGATCTGGAACAGCAGGCAGGGCCGCGTGCGGCCCTCATACATCGAATCGGTGCAGGTGCGCAGCAGGAAGGCGCGCTGCAGCGAGTTGATGGTGCGCCCGACGGCCCCGGCAGACGCGAAGGGCCCAAAGTAGTCGCCCTTGCGCGAGCGCGCGCCACGATGCTTGAAGATGCCGGGCGCGGGATGGTCGCCGGTCAGCATGATGTAGGGGAACGACTTGTCGTCGCGCAGCAGAACGTTGAAGCGCGGCCGCAGGCGCTTGATCAGATTGGCTTCGAGCAGAAGCGCCTCGATCTCGGTGCGCGTCACCACGAATTCCATGGTGACCGTCTCGCGCACCATGCGACCGATGCGGGTGGTGTGGAAACGGCCCTGCGCATAGGAGGTGACGCGCTTCTTGAGGCTGCGCGCCTTGCCGACATAGAGCACGTCGCCGGCCGCATTCATCATGCGGTAGACGCCGGGCGCGTTGGGCAGGCCCTTGACCAGGGTCTGGATGACCTCCGCGCCGACCATGCCGTCGGAGTCGCTTGCGTGAGCGCTCCAGTCGATGGCCGTGAAGGGTACGTCCGGTCCGGCGGCAGGCGGCGCCTCGGCCGGCAGGTCCTCGTCGTCCTCGGTCTCGGCGCCGGGCATGTAGCCGGCGATGTCGTCGTCGGCCGCATCCTGGCGAGGGATTGGCGGCATCTTTGGCCTGGCGGAGTTCATTCCACGATGCCTGCCACGTCCGGCGTCTCCCATGCAAGGTGCTGGCCGCCGTCGAGCGCGATCATCTGGCAGGTGATGGAGGGGGTTTCCCAGAGATAGCGGACCGTCGCGCCGAACTCGGCGAGCGCCGGACCACGCCCGAGCAGCACGCTGCGCGCCTGTGCGGTGAAGGATTCAGGGTCCTGGCGCGCATTGGCAAGCGTCGGGCCGGGACCGATGGCGTTGACGCGGATGCGGGGCGCAAAAGTCTGGGCCATGGTCCGCGTGGCCGACCAGAGGGCGGACTTCGAGAGCGTATAGGAATAGTAGCGCGGCGTCGGGCGCCATACGCGCTGGTCGATGATGTTGACCACGAGGCCGGCGGTTGCCTCCGGCAGGGCCGCGGCAAAATGCCTGGCGAGAAGCGACGGCGCCTTGAGATGCATGGCGAAATGCCGATCCCAGACGTCCCACTGGAAATCCGCCGCTGAGTCGGGCTCGAAGACCGAGGCGCTGTTGACGAGGAGCGACAGCGGCCCAAGGTTCGCGGTCGCCTCGGCCACGACCTGCGATGCGGCCGCCATGTCGGTGAGATCCGCCTGGACGACGACCGCCCTTCCCCCACGGGCGCAAATCGCGCCACACAGCGCCTCCGCTTCGACGCGGGACTGGTTGCAGTGGATGGCGACGCCGAAACCATGCGCCGCGAGGTCCTCGACGATGGCCTGTCCGATGCGCCGTGCACCCCCGGTCACCAGGGCGTTGATCGTCTTGGCTGGCATGTCCTACCCCGATAATTTCCGCAGCCGCCGTCATGAGGCGGCGCGCGTTCAATGTTTAACGGCCGTTCGTTCCTTGGGCGGGAATGTGGCGAAACGCGTGGTTTCGACCACGCATCCGTAAGGTAAGCTACCCCCCGAGGCAGGCGTATATAGGGCGCGCAAACCGCAGCACCAAGCGGCCTTGGGGTGCCTGGCGCAAGTCTCATGACATGCTGTGTGGCCAATGGGCAACGCCCCGCTTCAGCCTCATTCGCGCCCGGGAAACACCCCAGTTGGGGAACCGTCGTGCCGCATTTGGCCACCACATTCGGAACTGCAAGACGCCGAGCCCGTTGATCCCGCACGGGCGGGGGCGTCCTCGTTCGCACAGAACCACATGGCGTGTGCGTGCCATGTGGCCAAGGAGAAGAACAATGTCTGCCATACTGAAATTCTCGCGTCCCACCGCGACCGCGATCACCCTGATCGCACTGATGGGAATGAGTGCCGCCCACGCAGCCGACGCCATCGACTATGATCCGGTCCCCCCGGCCGCCCCGATGGAAGAAGCTCCGGTTGCCAGCTGGATGGGTGCCTATGTCGGTGTCGCCGGCGGTTACGCCTTTGGCGGCCGCGCCAAGGACACGACCTTCGACAACCGCATGGACACCGACGGCTTCGTCGGCGGTGGCTTCATCGGTTACAACTACGACACGGGCATGGGCATCGTTGCCGGTATCGAAGGCGATCTCGGCTACAATGGCGCCGAAGGCTCCAATGCCGGCACGGAAGTGAAGTCGGGGCTCGACGGCTCCATTCGCGCCCGCCTCGGCTATACGGTCACGCCCGACGTGCTCGTCTATGGTACGGCCGGCGGCGCGGGCAAGAATGTCTCCGTCACCGAAGGCGGCGTCAAGGATGAAAACACCGCGCTCGGCTGGACAGCCGGCGTCGGCACCGACGTGAAGATCACGCAGAACATCTTCGGCCGTGCGGAATACCGCTATTCCGACTATGGCAGCGATGTCTACAACACCGGCAGCGGCGCCCGTTCGGTCGACACGAGCGAGCACAAGGTGCTGTTCGGCGTCGGCGTGAGCTTCTAACTCCCGACCTCACCGTCGGTTCGAGAAGGCCGGCCCGCAGGGGTCGGCCTTTTTCTTTGCCCGAGAAAAGGATTCAACCCTACGAGGGAAGATATTGTTTGAGCTCGGGAAAGCGCTCGTCGAAGCGGGCAGCCCAGCGCTTGGTCTTGGTGCGGCCGCGTTCCCACTGTCCGGCGAAACGCAGGTCGAGATAGCCCAGCGTGGCGCGCAGGGCGATATGGCCGGCGGTAGGCTTCTTGGGGAGCCTTGGCGGCGCGGCGTTGATCGTGTCCAGCGCGCGCACGACCTTCGACCACTGGCTGTCCAGCCAGGGCTGGTGCACCTTCTCTTCCGGGCGCATGCGCCGCTCGTAGACATGGGCGAGCAGGCAGTCGCAGATGCCGTCGGCCAGTGCTTCGAGGCGCTCGGCCTCCAGGCGCTTTCCGGCATGGCGCGGAAACAGCGCACTGCCGGAAATCCTGTTGAGGTATTGCGTGATGCAGCGGCTGTCATAGACCGGCTCGCCGTCATCGGTGACCAGGCAGGGGATCTTGCCAAGCGGATTGACGCCGGTGAGTTCGGGCGGCTGCGAAGAGGCGTCGACGCGCACCGCGTCGAGCGCCAGGCCGGCCTGGGCGGCGGCCATGCGGACCTTTGCACTGTAGGGTGATGCCGGCGCGTAAAGAAGTTTCATGGTCGAGTCATTCTCCGAGAGGATCCGGCGCGGACGCTAAGTCCGCCATAAGCAGAGCGCAACGGCCTGCAGGCGAAACTGCTAACCGCCCCGCAGCGGCGGCATCACCACTTTCGCCGCCCGGCATGCCCGGCGGTCGACCTCGGGACAGGAGCGGAAACCGAGGCGGGTGTCCATGCAGATGCGGACCCCGCGCAGGAAGCGCCTGTCGCAGGTGACCGCGAGATCGGTCTCGGACAGTCCCGCATTGGCCTTCAGGAACGCCTGTTCGGCATCGCGCGGCGAAAGCGTGCGATAGCTGTCGAGGCGCCTAAACTCCTCGGGAATGACGATCGTCTCGCGCGCCTGGCGAAGGACGCGGAAGTAATCCTCCTGCGACAGGCCGGAGCAGGTTCCGTGCTTGCGCCACTGATGGCGGATCAGGCCGGCGGCCGGCATGATGTCGTAGAGCGCGCGCAGCGTGTCCTGATCGACGTCGGGATCGGAGGTCCGGCAGTCCGCGGGAAAGCCGCGCTCATATTGCGGCCAGAGCCCGTGCACGATGAAGGCGTAGGGACGACCCGACCCGCATTGCTGGCGGTTGGCGTTGTCGCCCTCGGCCTCGCAGTAGCTTGGCGACCATGAGAGAGCCAGAACGTAGAAATCGAAGCCTTTTCCCTGAGGAACGTCGGCCGTAGGGCTGGCTGGCGCAGCCGGGCCTTGCGAAGGCATGGTGGCGGTGGGTGTCGGAAGGGTTTGCGAGGGCTGCGAGGACGAAGACTGGTCGTCGCAGCCGGACAGAGCCAAAGCGCCGAGGAGAAATGCCGCAAGAAGGAGGCTCAGACGGCGCATGTGCCGATCCCGCCGCGCCGGCCCATCCGGTCAGCGCAGGACGCGGCAGCGCCCGTTGTAGACCATCCAGCGGTCGAAGCCGGAGACGCAGAACTCGACGTTCTCGCCGATGCCGGCAAAGCCCATGCGGCCCTCGATCAAAAACCAGACCTCGCGGGTGCGTCCGTCGGACAGGACGGCGGTGGCGCCGCAGTAGCGGCGCGCGATCGGCCAGTCTTCGCTTTCGGGGAGGTAGCGGTGCTCGTGAACATTGTTGAAATCGCTGATCGCCACGTCCGGAAGATTCGGCACGTGCCTGACCTGGTAGGCAAAGCGCTCGACGATGCGGTTGAGGTATTTCGGCTGGCCGCAGACGTCATAGGCCTCGCCGCGATAGCCGGACAGGTCCGCCGCGAACGAGACCGACGGCGCCGTCAGCGTTGCCAGCGCCAATGTGGCGGCCATGGCGAGACGGGTGATCCTGGACATAGCAACCTCATGAAGAATCACCGGGAATCCGGCACCTTGCAGCCCGCACTTTGCGCCAAAGGCCGAGACGGGGTCAAGCGTCACGCTCTTCTCCGGTGAGCCAGTCGACCGACCAGTCGCCGCCCTGCCCTTCGGCCAGAGCTTTCTGGAGCTCCGGCAGGATGATGGCGAGTTCGCTCTCCAGGGTGAAGGGCGGATTGACGACGATCAGGCCGCTGCCATCGAGGCGGGGCTCGTTCGACCATGGCCGGACGCGGAAGCGGATGTCCAGAATGCGCGGGATCGCCGAGCGGCGCAGCGCCTGGGTGAGGCCGGCAATGGCCTTGCGGTCCTTCAGCGGGTACCACAGCGCATAGATGCCGCCCGGCCAGCGGCGGTGCGCCTTTTCGAGCCCCTCGACCAGCCGCTCGAACTCACCCTCCTCCTCGAAGGGCGGATCGACCAGCACCAGGCCACGCTTCTCCTTGGGCGGCAGATGCGCCCCGAGCGACAGCCAGCCGTCGAGCGCGATGACCCGGACCTGGTAGTCGCCGGCAAACAGGCTCTCCAGGCGCCGGACGTCCTGCGGATGCAACTCGATGGCGGTCAGCCTGTCCTGCTTGCGCAGGAGGTGGCGCACGATGGAAGGCGACCCGGGATAGCGGGTCTGGTTCCCCGCCCGGTCGGTTGCCGCGACAGCATCGAGATAGGGCTGCAAAAGCGCGCCTGCGGCTTCACCGATGGGGGCGGACAGCAGGCGGCCGATGCCGTCGCGCCACTCGCCGGTCTTTTGCGCCTCGCGCGACGACAGGTCGTAGACGCCCGTGCCGGCGTGGGTGTCGATGACCCGGAACGCCTTGTCCTTGAGTTTCAGGTATTCGACGATGCGCGCCAGCACGGCGTGCTTGACGACATCGGCGAAATTTCCCGCGTGGAAGGCGTGGCGGTAGTTCATGCCCGCGCCGTCACTGCGAACCGCTCCGGCCCCAGCGCGGCGGCGGGGGCTGGGAATTCGGATTGCCGGCGGGCGGGCCGCCGCCGCGGCGGAAGGCAAGGACTAGCAGGATGAAGCCCACGGCCATGATGGAAAAGCCGACCGGCTGGGCGCGCTGGTCATAGGCGCCGGCGCCGCCGGACAGGAGCAGGTCGACCGATATCAGGTCGACGCCCTCGGCGTCGCCGGGTCCGACGGTAAAGGTGTAGTCGCCATCCGCAACCGTCGTGATCTCGCCGGCGTCCAGCGAAAAGATCTGCTGCGGCGTCTGCGGCGAATCCTCGCGGACCGTCGCATCCGCCAGGTCGAGCGTGCGGGCAAGCACGGTTCCGCCAGCGGTGGCGGCCGTGATCGTGACAACGCTCTGGCCGGCGACCGCGTCCGGCGGACGAACGGCGGTGACATCCACCACCACCTGGACGGGTGAATCGGTGACGGCAAGACGAGCCACGGCAGGACGGAAGCCGCCGGCAGTGTCGTGGACCCGCCATGTCCCGATCTCGCGGGCGCCGTACCGGTCGACGACCCACGGATAGCCGAGCGCGAGCGCCCCGCCGACGAGGAAGATCAGCAGCGATATGAATTTCATCATGATAAAGGGCCTTGCCGAGGGCAGGTTCGGGCCTGGTCGCTCACGCCTTGCGCTCCCAGCGGCGGTCGGCCGCCTGCTGCCAGTAGGTCACGGCGTGGCCGGCCTCCTTGTTCACCTTCCAGTGACCGCGCGCCGCCTCGAGCTGGGCGGCGTCGTGCCCGTCGAACAGGAAGACGACCCGCTCGTAGGGCGTCAGATCCGGCGGCGGCTCGGCACCGTCGACCAGGAAGCGGACCGCCGCGTCATTGGCGTTGGCCTGGCCGCTGGTCAAAAGCACGGGCTGATCGGGCGCAAAAGGCTCGTGGTCGCGGCCATGGGCGAGGAAAGAGTCGTCGCGAAAGGTCCACAGATGCGCGTCGAGCGAATCGCGGCGCTCCTCGCTGCCGGTCTGCACGACGGCGCGCCAGCCGCGCTGCAGCGTCTTTTCCAGAAGACCCGGCAAGGCGTCGTCCAGCGTCGATTCGGTCAGGTGGTAGAAGAGGATTTCGGCCATGGTGGTGCGCTTCCGGGCTCAGCCCTCGTAGTGATCGCGCACCAGGCGGTCGAGCAGGCGCACGCCGTAGCCGGATGCCCAGGACTGGTTGATCTCGTTGGCGGGCGAGCCCATCGCCGTGCCGGCGATGTCGAGATGTGCCCAGGGCGTCTCCTTGACGAAGCGCTTGAGGAACTGGGCCGCGGTGATCGAACCCGCATAGCGGCCGGCGGCATTCTTCATGTCGGCGTTCTTGGTGTCGATCATCTTGTCGTATTCCGAGCCGAGCGGCAGGCGCCACAGTTTTTCCTGCGTGCTGGTGCCGGCGGCCAGCAGCCGGTCGGCCAGTTCGTCGTCGTTGGAGAAGAGGCCGGCATGGTGCGAGCCGAGCGCGACCATGACGGCGCCGGTGAGCGTGGCCAGATTGACCATGAAGGATGGATGGAAGCGCTCGTTGCAGTACCAGAGCGCGTCGGCGAGCACGAGGCGGCCTTCCGCGTCGGTGTTAATGACCTCGATCGTCTGGCCCGACATGGAGGTGACGATGTCGCCCGGGCGCTGGGCGTTGCCGTCGAGCATGTTTTCCACGCAGCCGATGATGCCCACGACATTGGCCTTCGCCTTGCGGGTGGCCAGCGCATGCATGAGGCCGGTGACAGCGGCGGCACCCCCCATGTCGCCCTTCATGTCTTCCATGCCGCCGGCGGGCTTGATCGAGACGCCGCCCGAATCGAACACCACGCCCTTGCCGACGAAGGCGATCGGGGTTGCCTTCGGCTTGCCGCCCATCCACTGCATGACCACCATGCGCGGCGGCCGGGAGGAGCCCTGCGCCACGCCGAGCAGCGCGCCCATGCCGAGCTTGCCCATCTCCTTCTCAGTGAGGATCTCGACCTTGACGCCGAGCGCTTCCAGCTCTTTTGCCTTGGCCGCGAATTCGACCGGACCCAGCGTATTGGCCGGCTCGTTGACCAGATCGCGGGCAATGATGACGCCATCGACGACGGCCTCCTGGTCGGCGAACGCCTTCCTTGCGGCTGCCGGATTGGCGCAGTGGATCGTCACCCTGGCGGGCTTTGCCGGCGGCTTGCCGTTGGCGTCGTCCTTCTTGGTCTTGTATTTGTCGAAGGAATAGGTACGCAGCAGCAGCCCGCCCGCCAGCGCCGCGACATCGGCCGGCGAAACGGTGGCGTCGGGCAGGTCGGCGACGATGGCGATCTCCAGGCCGTTGCGCATCTGGGCGGCGGCGATGCCGCCGAGCTTCATCCAGGCATAGTCCGAAAGCGCCGGAAGCTTGCCCGCGCCGATGGCGACGAGCCGGTCCAGCGGCGACCCCTGCGGCGCAAGCACGTCCACCACCACGCCAAACTTGCCAGCATAATCGGCGACCGGGAAGGCCCGGCCGAACGCGTTGCCCGGATCGCAGGCTTTTGCCGCATCGCCCAGATCGCCCTGTTCCGCCGACAGGACGATGGCGACACCCTTTTTCGGCGGCGCGTGTTTGGCGAATGCGATGGTCGGGCGCAGAGTCATGAATCGTCCTGTCCAGTTGAATTCTTCGGCATGTCGGAAGTGGCGACCGACATTTGGCGGTTTTCGGCGGTTTGGCAAGCTAAGCCGGCGCTACGGGCCCAAATGGCCGGAAGCAACGGGGCCAGGCAACCCCTCACCGGTTCGTGATGTGAGTCCGGAAGTCGTCGTAAGCCATTTGTTCACCAAATTTTTTTCCAGTTCCTTAGCCAATTGCAGCGACAGTTGTAACCATCCGGTAGCGACGGCAGGGACGACCGGGGCAGGCACCCGGTTGTGCATCCCGCCCGGGCCGGGTACCCTGACAGCCACGGCGGATCCCATCTCCGACCATGACGACATCATCGCCAGAACGGATTTGCTCGAGACATGAAGGTTGTGGAACGCTACGTCCTGCACCGCGTCTTCGGGTTTTTCGTCGCCGCCCTGTTCTGGACGCTTGCGATCGTCTGGACGACTCAGGTCCTAGCGCGAATCGACCTCGTGACCGACAGCGGCCAGTCAGCGCTGACCTTCTTCGAGATCGCCACGCTCATCCTGCCCTCGATCATCCCGATCGTCATGCCGTTCGCACTGCTCATCGCGGTGGCCCAGACGTTGACGGTGATGAATACCGATTCGGAACTCGTGGTGATCAGCGCGGCCGGGAGCTCGCGGCTGACGGTCATCCGTCCCGTCGTGCTGCTCGCCGTCGTGGCGAGCATCCTTTCGTTTGCCGTCGACAACGGCGTCGATCCCTATGCGCGCGAGCGCGGCCGCCATCTCGTAGCGGAAGCGCGCGCCGACCTGCTGTCGCTGGTCATCCAGGAAGGAACCTTCAAGAAGATCGAGGAAGGACTTTTCGTCCAGATCGGCGAAAGGCTTCCGGATGGCCGTCTCGGCAGCATCTTCGTTGCCGATTCCCGCACGGAAGGCACCGACCTCATCTACTACGCCAAGACCGGTGCGGTGGTGGAGCAGGACGGCAAGAACGTGCTGGTGATGAAGGACGGGGTCGTTCACCGCAAGTCGCCTGCCGGCGAGCTCTCGGTGGTACGCTTCACCGCATACACCTTCGACCTGTCGGCGTTCACCGCCTCGACGGCCGGCAACATCACGATGTTTGCCAAGGACAGGACAATTCCCTACCTGCTCAATCCCGATCCCAACGACCCGATCTACCAGTATCAGCCGCAGTCATTCCGCGCCGAGCTGCACAGGCGCTTCACCGAATGGCTCTATCCGCTTGTGTTCGCGCTGATCGGGCTTGCGGTTGCCGGCGACGCGCGATCGCATCGCGAGGGGCGCATCAATCCGCTGATCACGGCGGTCGTCATCGCGCTGGTCGTCAGGTGGATGGGTTTTGTCGTGACCAACCAGACGCAGAATGCGGCGTGGCTCACGCCCGCGACCTACGGCGTGCCGATCTTCGCCTCGGCCATCTGCATCTGGTTCCTGGCCACGAACCGGACGCTGGAACTGCCGCTTGTCTGGTCCGACAGGCTGCTGGCGCTGCTGTCGCGCATTGCCGAGCGACTCTCTCTCCTGTGGCAGCGCATCCGGGGCGGCGGACGCCCGGCAAGAGGGTCCGCCTGATGGGATTCACGCTCGGACGCTATTTCTTCTTCCGCTATGCCTCGATCACCATCTGGTTCTTTCTCGGCATTTTCGCGCTGATCTTCCTGGTCGACTTCACCGAGTTCTCGAGCCGGGCATCCGGGCTGCCCGGCTTCAGTTTCGGTCTCGCGCTGACCGTCTCGGCGTTCCGCGTGCCGATGATCATGCTGCAGACGGTGCCTTTCGTCGCGCTGTTTGCCGCAATGGCGACGCTTGTCTCGCTCAACCGGAAATACGAGCTGGTGATCGCGCGCTCGGCCGGCATCTCCGCCTGGCAGTTCCTTTTGCCGCCATGCCTGGGCGCCTTCCTGTTCGGCATCCTGACGGTTGCCGTTCTCAACCCGCTCGCGGCACATGGCTTCGTGCGCTCCGAGATCATCGAGACCAGCCTGCGCTCGGGGTCGTCGAACGCCATTTCGGCCTTTTCCGCGCCGTGGATCCGGCAGAAGACCGACGACGCCGACACAATCATCGGTGCAAGGGCGATCCTCAACCAGGGCCTCGAACTGGCCGACGCCGTGTTCTTCGAGCTCGATCCACAGGGAAATATCGTGGAGCGCCGCGATGCCGCGCGGGCCTATCTGCGCGACGGCTACTGGGAGCTGCACGACGTCCGGCGCCTCAAGGGGCGCGAACAGGTCGAGACAATCGCCGAAGACAGGGTGCCGACCAACCTGAAGCCGGAGTTCGTGCAGGAACGGCTCGCGCGGCCCGAAACCATCCCCTTCTTCGACCTGCCGCAGAAGATCGAAGTGGCGCGTTCGTTCGGCCTGCGCGCAAACGCCTTTGCGATGCAGTTTCATTCGCTTCTGGCGCTGCCGGTCCTGATGGTCGCGATGACGCTCATCGCGGCCACCGTGTCGATGCGCTTTGCGCGAATGGGACAGTCGGCCACGATGATTCTGGGTGGCGTCGTTGCCGGCTTTCTGCTTTATGTTGTCTCGGTTCTTGTTAAGGCTTTCGGCAATGCGGGATTCGTTCCGCCCTATGTGGCCGCATGGTTGCCGGTCGTAGTGGCAATGTTTTTTGGGGTGACGTTCCTGCTGTACAAGGAGGACGGCTAGTGAGGGGGCCGGTGGTGGGAAGCCACATGATGCCTGCTGCAACGCGCATTTCCCGCGCGACAGCACTCGCTTGCCTGATCGCTGCCGGAATCACCCCGCCTGCCGCCATGGCGCAGGATGTCAGCGGCCTGGTCGATACAGAGGCCATGGTCCCGGCCGGCTCCCAGATGCTGCTGGAAGCGGATACGCTCGTCTACGACAATGACGCCGACTCGGTGACCGCGGTCGGTAGCGTGCGGATCGACTATGGCGGCAACAGGCTCGTCGCCGAGCGCGTGACCTATGACCGCAAGTCATCGAAGCTGATCGCCAGCGGCGCCGTGCAGATCATCGACAGCGATGGCACAAAAGTTTTTGCCGATACGGTCGACATCACCGACGATTTCGCCGATGGCTTCGTCAATGCGCTGCGTGTCGAGACTCCGGAAAAGACGTACTTCGCGGCCGAAAGCGCGGAGCGCCAGGGCGGCGTGCTGACGACGTTCAACAATGGCGTCTACACGGCCTGCGAGCCCTGCGAGGATAAGCCGAACAAGGCGCCGATCTGGCGGATCAAATCGCGAAAAATCGTCTGGGACGGCAAGGCCAAGACCGTCGGCTTCCACAGCGCGCGCTTCGAGTTCTTCGGACTGCCAATCGCCGGCCTGCCCTATTTCGAGATGGCCGACCCGACGGTGAAGCGCAAGTCGGGCTTCCTTCTGCCCAGCGTCAGCTTCAACGACGATCTCGGCGTCGGCGTCACCGTGCCGTACTATTTCGCCCTGTCGCCCACCTACGACCTGACGGCGCGGCCGGCCTACTACAAGAACCAGGGTTTCCTCGGCGATCTCGAATGGCGCCAGCGCTTCAACAATGGCGAATATTCGATCAGGATCGCCGGCATCCGCCAGCAGAACCCGGGTGACTTCTTCGACACCACCACTGCGACCGGCGAGAACGTCAACTCCGGGACGCTGATCGATCCGAACCGTTTTCGCGGCATGGTCGGCACCAAGGGACGCTTCGACCTGAACGAGCGGTGGGCCTTCGGCTGGGACTACATGGCCCAGACGGACAAGAATTTTGCCGCGACCTACGGGCTGAACGGGTATCAGCAGTATTATCGCGAGAACCAGATCTACCTGACGGGTCTCAACGATCGCAATTATTTCGACCTGCGCGCGCTCAAGTTCGACGTGCAGGAGAACATTCCCGATTCGTCGACCAATGCGACCGACCGGCAGCAGCCCTGGGTGCTGCCGTCGCTTGATTATGCCTACACGCCCGACGAGCCGATCTTCGGCGGCGAACTCAACTTCGACGTGAACCTGCGGTCGATCCACCGCTCCGATCTCGACGATGCCCTGATCAGGGACGATGACAACAACATCCAGGGCGGCACGGTGCGCGGCATCGATGGATCGTCGACGCGGCTGACCGGCGCAGCCGAGTGGAAGCGGTCATTCGTTTCTGATGGCGGTCTCGTCCTGACCCCTCTCCTGGCGTTCCAGGCGGATGCGACAGGGGTCGACCAGTCCCAGGATTCCATCAACGCGATCAACAACATGGCAGGTCTTTCCGGCGCCACGACCGACCTTCGGTCGGCCTACAGCCGGATGATGGCGACGGCCGGCATCGAACTGCGCTGGCCAGTCCTGTTTGCCTCGGCCAACAGTTCGCATGTGCTCGAGCCCATGGCACAGGTCTTCGCGAGACCGGACGAGGCCTATGGCACGACGCTCGGCATCCCGAACGAGGACGCGCAGAGCTTCGTTTTCGACGCCTCGACCCTTTTCGAGCGTGACAAATTCTCCGGCTACGACCGGATCGAGGGCGGCTCGCGCGCCAATGTCGGCCTGCGCTACAGCGGCACCTTCGGATCGGGCTGGGGTACGAACGCGCTGTTCGGGCAGTCCTACCAGCTGGCCGGCCTGAACTCCTACGCGTCGCCGGATCTCGTGAATGTCGGCGCCTTCTCGGGTCTCGAGACCAGCACGTCCGACTATGTGGCGCTTGCCGGCTTCACGAGCCCGTTCGGCCTCGCGGCATCGGCGAGCGGCCGCTTCGACGAGCAGACCATGGAACTGCGCCGCGCCGAGGCGAAGGCCGGCTACACGACACGCCCGCTCTCGGTGACGGCCAACTACACCTTCATCCAGGCGCAGCCGCTCTATGGCTTCAGCAAGGACCGTCACGAAGCGACCGTGGGTTCGTCGGTGCGCTTCCATGAGAACTGGCGGGCATTCGGCTCGGCGACCTATGATTTCCAGACCAGCATCATCGCGCGCGACTCGGTCGGTTTTGCCTATGACGACGAGTGCTTCTCCTACACGATGACAATGGCCACGACGCGCGACCTCACGGGCGGCGACGACGACAAGCGTACGTTCGGTTTCAACATCTCGTTCCGCACGCTTGGCGACTTCGGCTCGAATTCGGGCGCCTTTGCCCAGCAATAGCGGCAGGGCCGAGGTCATGGTTTTGCCGCATAGAGCATGCATCTGGACACCATGCGCGCAATTTTGAACGGCACGAACGACGGGCGGACCGCCATGTCCTGGTTGAGACAAACTCTCCTTTGTGCGGGCACTGCCCTGCTTGTCGGGTCGGCCGCTCTGCCGGCGATAGTCGCATCGGGACCGGCCCAGGCGAGCGAAATCCGCTTCGTGGTCAACAACATGGCCGTCACTTCGGTGGACGTGAAGAAGCGTGTGGCCTTCCTGAAGCTGCAGAATCGCAAGGGCGACCTGAACAAGCTTGCCGGCGAAGAGATGGTCGAGCAGACGCTGAAGAACTCCGAGATCAAGCGTCTCAACATCCGCATCACCGACGAAGCGGTGAATACGTCGTTCGCGCGGTTCGCGGCCTCCAACAAGATGTCGGCCAAGCAGATGTCGGGCATTTTCGACAAGGCCGGCGTGACCGCCTCGCATTTCAAGGAATTCATCCGCACCCAGATGGGCTGGAGCCAGGCCGTCGCGGCGCGCTACCGCGCCCAGGGCGGCAGCATGAGCGAGCAGGACGTGGTCAAGCGCATGCTCGAACAGGGCGGCAGCAAGCCGACCGCGACCGAATATATGCTGCAGCAGGTGATCTTCGTGGTTCCGGAAGCGGAACGGAAGAGCGCGCTCGGCAAGCGCAAGAAGGAAGCGGCCGCGATGCGCGAACGCTTCTCCGGCTGCGACACGACGCGGCAGTTTGCCAAGGGGCTGATCGACGTGACGGTGCGCGACCTCGGCAGGCTGCTAGCGCCGGAACTGCCGCCGGAATGGGCCGAAGAGATCAAGAAGACCAAGACGGGCGGCGCCACCAGCGCGCGCGAGACGGCGCGCGGCGTGGAGTTCATCGGCATCTGCAGTTCGCGCGAAGTGTCGGACGACCGCGTCGCCAAGATGGTGTTCCAGTCCGAAGGCAAGGCCGACGAGCAGGGCGAGGAACTGAGCAAGAAATACGTCGCGGAACTGCGCGAGCGCGCCCGCATCGTGCAGCGCTGATCGCCCACGCCCCTCTTGTGCAATCCCACGCGAACAACCTGCCGCTTGCCCTGACGGCGGGCGATCCTTCCGGAATCGGCGCCGATGTCGCGCTGATGGCCTGGACGCTGCGGCGCAGCCGAGAGCTGCCTCCCTTCTACATGCTGAGCGATCCCGATTTTCTTGCCGCGCGCGCGGTGCGGCTCGGGCTGGACGTGCCGATCAGACAGGTTGCCACGACCGAAGCCGGCGTGGCCTTTGCCGACGCCTTGCCGGTGGTGGCGCTGGCACATCGCTTCGCCGACACGCCCGGCGTGGCCGACAGCGCCAACGCGCCGGGGATACTGGAAGCGATCGACCGCGCCGTCGACGACACGATGAGCGGTCGGGCGGCAGCCGTCGTCACGGGCCCGATCGCCAAGAGCGTCCTCTACCACGCGGGTTTCGGATTTCCCGGCCATACCGAGTATCTGGCGCATCTCGCCTCGCAGAGGACCGGAACGCAGGTGACGCCCGTCATGATGCTGGCCGGGCCGGAACTGCGCGCCGTTCCCGTGACGATCCACATGGCCCTGTCGGCGGTGCCTGGTGCGCTCAGCACGGCGGGTATCATCGAGGTCTGCGCGATCCTGGAGGGCGATCTGCGCGCGCGTTTCGGCATCGCCCGGCCGCGGCTCGCGATTGCCGGGCTCAACCCGCATGCCGGCGAGGACGGCACGATGGGAACGGAGGATGAGGCGATCATCCGGCCGGCGGTCGAGGGGTTGCGCCAGCGTGGCATCGACGCGCGCGGACCGCTTCCCGCCGACACGATGTTCCACGCCGCCGCGCGGTCGACTTACGATGCGGCAGTGTGCATGTATCACGACCAGGCGCTGATCCCGGCAAAGGCGCTCGCCTTCGACGAGACCGTCAACGTCACGCTCGGCCTGCCCTTCATCCGCACCTCGCCCGACCACGGCACGGCCTTTTCGATCGCGGGAACCGGAACTGCGCGGCCCGACAGCCTGATCGCGGCGCTGAGGCTGGCCGGGCAGATGGCCGGGCTGGCATCGCGATGAGCACCAGCGTCGACGGACTGCCGCCGCTGCGTGACGTGATCGAGCGGCATGGGCTGCAGCCAAAACGGGCGCTCGGCCAGAATTTTCTGCTCGACCTCAATTTGACCGGCAAGATCGCGCGCCAGGCGGGCGACCTGTCAGAATCGACCGTCATCGAGGTCGGCCCGGGACCCGGCGGCCTTACCCGCGCGCTTCTCATGCATGGCGCGCGGCGCGTGGTGGCGATCGAGCGCGACGAGCGCTGCCTTGCGGCACTGGCGGAGGTGTCGGAGCACTATCCCGGACGCCTGGAGGTGGTGCCGGGCGACGCGCTGAAGACGGATTTTTCCATGATCGCGCCCGGCGAAAAGGTCAAGATCGTCGCCAACCTGCCCTACAATATCGGCACCGAGCTTCTGGTGCGCTGGCTGACGCTGCCGGACTGGCCGCCCTATTACGAGTCGATGACGCTGATGTTCCAGAAGGAGGTGGCGCAGCGCATCGTCGCCCAGCCGGGCAGCGACGCCTATGGGCGGCTCGGCGTGCTCGCCGGCTGGCGCGTCGAGGCCCGGATCGCCTTCGACGTGCCCGCCCAGGCCTTTACCCCGCCGCCAAAAGTGACGTCGTCGGTGATCCATATCGTGCCCCGCGCGGAGCCGCTGGCGGCCGATGTCGGCGTGCTGGCGCGCGTGACCGAGCACGCCTTCGGCCAGCGCCGAAAAATGCTGCGGCAGAGTTTGAAGGGTATCGAGGGCGCGCGGCTCCTGGCGGAGACCGGGATCGACGGCACGCGGCGCGCCGAGACGCTTGACGTCGCGGAATTCGTCGCGCTTGCCAACGCGCTCGCCGGTCGCTGACGATACAGTCGCTCGGCGTGGTGGCGCGGCTGTTTCCCGACATCGCCCGGAGAACCAAGTCGAGATCATCGAGCATCTGACGCGGCAAGAAAAGCAGGCGCGGGATGATTTTCCGCGCCTGACCTCAGTCGGTGACTTCGTCGAGAAGCCCCGAGACGAAGTCGAACAGGCCCGGTCGGCGGTCGCGGCGCAGGCGCTCGGCGGTGACGATGGCGCGAACCTCGGCGAAGGCGCGATCGAGATCGCGGTTGATCACGACATAATCATAGTCGCGCCAGTGCTCGATCTCGAGCCGGGCATTGTGCAGCCGCTTGGCGATGACGTCGTCGGTATCTTCCGCCCGTCGCTTCAGGCGGCTCTTCAACTCGTTCATCGAGGGCGGCAGGATGAAGATCGAGACGATGTCGACGCGCATCTTCTCCTTGAGCTGCAACGCGCCCTGCCAGTCGATGTCGAACAGCATGTCGCGGCCGTCAGCCATGGCCGCCTCGACGGGTTCGCGCGGCGTGGCGTAGCAGTTGCCATGCACCTCGGCCCATTCGAGCAGGGCGTCGGAATCACGCAGGCGGTCGAAGTCGCGCTGCGGGACAAAGCGATAATGCACGCCGTCGATCTCGCTGCCGCGACGCGGACGCGTGGTCACGCTGACCGAGAGGCTGAGCTCCGGGTCGCTTTCCAAGAGATTGCGCGCGATGGTCGACTTGCCGGCACCCGAAGGCGATGACAGGACGAGCATCAATCCGCGGCGGCGAAGGCCGGCAGACATGTGTCCTGCTCCCATCATTCACTCCAGATTCTGTACCTGCTCGCGGAATTGATCCACGACAGCCTTCAGTTCAAGGCCGATGGCCGTAACCGAGCCTGCGTTCGACTTTGAGCACAAAGTGTTTGATTCGCGATTAAATTCCTGTGCGAGAAAGTCGAGCTTGCGGCCGATGGCGCCGCCAGCGGCCAGAAGCGACCTGCCCGACGCGATATGGGTGCGCAGCCGGTCGATCTCCTCGCGGATATCTGCCTTGGTGGCGAGAAAGGCGGCCTCCATGTGCAGGCGGCCTTCGTCCAGCGCCGGCGCGGCCTCCATGAGCAGGCGCAGCTGTTCGGCCAGGCGCGCGCGGATCGTGGCGGGCTCGCGCGCCGGATCGGCCTCGGCACGTGCAGTCAGCACCTCAATCGCGTCGATATTGCCGAGCAGCAGAAGGCGCAGTGCCTCACCCTCGGCGGCGCGCGCCGATTCGAGGCTGGCAAGCGCCGTCTCGAGCACCGCAAGCACCGCCGCGTCGGTTTCGGTGCGGGCTTCGTCGGTCTCGATCGTCTCGGGAATGTCGAGCACGCCGCGCAGCGCCAAAAGCCCGTCGGCGCGCGCGGGCGCCAGGCCGAACTGTTCGGTAAGGCGCCTGGCAAGGCCTGCGACATCCTTGAGGAAGGCCTCGTTGACGACCGGCTGTGTGGAGCCGCCGGCGGCACCGGGCGCGCGGGCGATCGTCAGCGTCGCCTGGATGTTGCCGCGCGAAAAGCGCTTCTGGATGGACTGGCGGCTCGGCTGTTCCAGGCGCTCGAACCCCTGGGGCAGGCGCAGCCGCGTCTCGATCGTCTTGCCGTTGACCGACTTGAGTTCCCAAGCGATCACGGTGCCGGCCTTCTCGCCGGACGCCCGCGAGAAACCGGTCATGCTCTGCACGTTCATCACTCGCAGCCCCCCTCGGGCCAGTCGTCGACTACTGCCCCGTCGTCTCCTCGGCAGCAGGGGCCGGATCGGCGGGAGCAGGCGCCTTTGCGGCCTCTTCGGCCTGCTGCTTCTGGATGGCGCGGTAGCGCGCCACGTTTTCGTTGTGCTCGTCCAGCGTCTTTGCGAACGCATGTCCCCCCGTGCCGTCGGCGACGAAGTAGAGGTCGTCGGTCTTCGAGGGGTTGGCGACCGCCTCGAGCGAGGCGCGGCCTGGGTTGGCGATCGGCGTCGGCGGCAGTCCGTCGATCGTGTAGGTGTTGTAGGGTGTCGGCTTGTCTATGTCGGACTGGTAGATCGGGCGATCCGCCGGCTTGCCGGCGCCGGCGAAGAGGCCATAGATGATCGTCGGATCCGACTGCAGGCGCATTCCCTGGCGCAGGCGGTTGATGAAGACGGCCGCCACGCGCGAGCGCTCGTCGCCGCGGCCGGTCTCCTTCTCCACGATGGAGGCGAGCGTCACGAATTCGTTGATGTCGGCAATCGGCAGGTCGGCGACACGGCGCGACCAGATATCCTCGACCATCGCCTTCTGCTGGGCCAGCATCTTGTCGATGATGCTCTGGCGCGTGGCACCCCTGGTGAAGCGCTGCGTATCGGTGGCAAGGCTGCCTTCCGTCGGCATGTCCGCCGGCATGTCGCCGGTCAGCGCCTCGTGCTCGGCGATACGCCTGAACGCCTGCTGGACCGTCAGCCCCTCCGGCACGGTCAGGGAATACATGACCGACTTGCCGCTCCGGAACAGGTCCATCACCTCATGCATCGAGGCGGCCGGCTTGATCTCGTACTCGCCGGCCTTGAGCGACCCGTCGTTTCCGTAGGCGCGAAGGCCAAGCCGGAAGATGCGCGCATCGGAGATCAGCCCGCGCCTTTCGAGCTGCTGGGCGATCTCGGCTACGGAGGTGTTGGGCTTGATCAGGAAGGTCTGCGCGACGTCGGTCGGACCGGGGCCCTCGAAGGCGCGCTTGCCGAGATACACGGCGCCGCCGGCCGCAAGAACCGTCAGGATCACGAGGGAGACGACGAAGTTGAGGAAGACGACGAGCTGGTTGCGCGACGCACGCGAGCGGCGCGGCGGCGGCGTGCCGGCCTCGGGGCGCAAGGCCTCGCTCGCGGTCTTGGGCAAAACGGGCGTCGGCTGCTCTGTGCGCTTGCCAAATTCGCCTGGCGTGGTCGGGCTGTCGCTCATCTCGCCTCGGATGTTCTCATGCGTCGAATCTCCGCGAGACAGTAGGAGGGAATATGGCAAAAATCACGGCGCGTCGTGATGCCTGCCCGCCTCAGCCGACATAGCGCTGGAAAACCAGCGATGCGTTCGTTCCGCCGAAGCCGAACGAGTTTGACAGCGCGATATCGATCTGACGTTCGCGCGGCTTGTTGGGCACGAGATCGATCGCCGTCTCGCGCTCGGGATTGTCGAGATTGATCGTGGGCGGCGCAATGTTGTCGCGGATCGCCAGGATGGAGAAGATCGCTTCGGCGGCGCCGGCCGCACCAAGCAGGTGTCCGATAGCCGACTTGGTGGAGGACATCGAGACTTTCGAAGCGGCGTTGCCGAGCAGGCGCTCGACGGCACCGAGTTCGATCGTGTCGGCCATGGTCGAGGTGCCGTGCGCGTTGATGTAGTCGATGTCGGCAGGCACGAGGCCGGCCCGCTTGACCGCCGCAGTCATGCAGCGGAAGGCGCCGTCGCCATCCTCTGCGGGCGCAGTGATGTGGTAGGCATCGCCGGTCAGTCCGTAGCCCGTGACCTCGGCATAGATCCTGGCGCCGCGCGCCCTGGCATGCTCGAGTTCCTCGAGCACAACGACGCCGGCGCCCTCGCCCATGACGAAGCCGTCGCGATCACGGTCGTAAGGGCGCGAGGCCTGCTGCGGGGTGTCGTTGCGCTCGGTGGACAGTGCCCTGCATGCCGCAAAGCCCGCCAGCGACAGGCGCGTGACGGGCGCCTCGGCACCGCCGGCCAGCATCACGTCGGCATCGCCGAACATGATGAGCCGCGCCGCATCGCCGATGGCGTGCGCGCCTGTCGAGCAGGCGGTGACGACGGCGTGGTTGGGGCCTTTCAGCCCGTGGCGGATGGAGACCTGGCCCGAGACCAGGTTGATGATGTTGCCGGGAATGAAGAAGGGGCTGATGCGGCGGGGACCACGCTCCTTGAGGATCATCGCATTGTCGGCGATGCCGTCGATGCCGCCGATGCCCGAGCCGATCATGACCCCGGTGGCGCAGCGCTCCTCATGCGTCTTCGGCTCCCAGCCGGAATCCTTCAGCGCCTCGTCGGCAGCCGCGATCCCGTAGAGGATGAAGTCGCTGATCTTGCGCAGTTCCTTCGGCTCGAGATAGGCCTCCGGGCTGAATGTCCCGCCGGTGCCATCCCCACGCGGAATGACATGCGCGATCTGGCAGGCGATGTCGTCGACCTGGAATTCGGTGATCCGCCTGGCCGCGCTCTTGCCGGCGAGGATTTCCCGCCAGCCATGCTCGACGCCGACGCCAAAGGGCGACAGCAGACCGAGGCCTGTGACCACGACACGCCGCATCGCGGCCCTCCCGAACGTCTGGATACAGCCTAGCGGATCAGGCGGACGCCTTGTCGATATACTTGACGGCGTCGCCAACGGTGAGGATCGTCTCTGCGGCGTCGTCCGGGATCTCGACGCCGAACTCTTCTTCGAACGCCATGACGAGTTCGACAGTGTCCAAGCTGTCCGCGCCCAGGTCATCGATGAAGCTCGCTGCTTCGGTGACCTTCTCGGCCTCGACGCCGAGATGCTCGACAACGATCTTCTTGACGCGCTCTGCGGTGTCACTCATTTGGGCATCCTCGTCTCTGTTGTTTGCCTTGGTTAGCGGGCTGAATGCCGCTAATCAAGCTGAAAGATAGGGCGTAAAAAACGCAAGACAGGCGGCAGGACAAAGTCCCGACCGCCAGTATGTCGGCGGCATTACACGAAAACACGTCTGCGTCCAAGGCGAAAAAGGGCAGCGGGGACGGCCTGCACCCAGCCTGTGTCAGATCATGGCCATGCCGCCGTTCACATGGATCGTCTGGCCGGTGATGTAGGAGGCCTCCGACGACGCCAGGAACACCACGGCAGCCGAAACTTCCGCCGACGTGCCCATGCGGCGGGCGGGGATCGCGCCCATGATGGCGTCCTTCTGCTTGTCGTTGAGCTTGCCGGTCATGGCCGATTCGATGAAGCCCGGCGCGACGCAGTTGACGGTGACGTTGCGGGTGGCGATCTCCTGGGCGAGAGACTTGGACAGGCCGATCATGCCCGCCTTGGACGCGCAGTAGTTGGCCTGTCCGGGATTGCCGGTGACGCCGACGACCGAGGTGATGTTGATGATGCGCCCGTTACGGCGGCGCATCATCGGATGGGTGAGTTCGCGGGTGAGCCGGAACACGGCGGTGAGGTTCACCTCCATGACCGAATCCCAGTCTGCATCCGCCATGCGCACGAAGAGCCCGTCCTTGGTGATGCCTGCATTGTTGACGAGGATGTCGACGCCGCCGAGATCGGCTTCCGCCTTCTGGCCGAGCGCCTTGACCGCGTCGCGGTCGGCCAGATCGGCCGGGAACAGGGCGACACGATCGCCGAGTTCGGCGGCGAGCGCATCGAGCCGCTCGACGCGCGTGCCATGCAGGCCAACGGTGGCGCCCTGCGCATGCAGCGCACGTGCAATGGCCTCGCCGATGCCGCCGGACGCACCGGTGACGAGAGCTTTCTTGCCAGTCAGATCGAACATCATGATCCGTTTCCCGTATGTTGCGCAGCAGTGCTGCGTCGTGCGGTTAAATCCAAGCTTCAGCCGATGGCAACCAATGCCGCCTCGACATCGGCCGGTGATGTGACCGCGGCGGTGGCGATGTCGCGGTTGATGCGGCGGGCGAGGCCCGACAGCACCTTGCCGGAGCCGACCTCGTAGAGCGTCATTACTCCGCTTGCCGCGAACCACTCGACCGTCTCGCGCCAGCGCACGCGGCCGGTGACCTGCTCGACGAGGCGCCGGGCGATCTCGTCGGGGTCGCTCAGCGGCGCGACCACGACATTGGCGACGACCGGCACGGAGGGGCTGTTCTTTGCCACTGCAGCGAGCGCCTCGCGCATGGCGTCTGCCGCCGGCGCCATCAGCGCCGAATGGAAGGGCGCCGACACCGACAGCATCAGCGCGCGCTTGGCGCCCTTTTCCGTGCAGAGTCTTGCGGCGAGTTCGACGGCGGCCTTCGCGCCGGAGATGACCAGCTGCCCGCCGCCATTGTCGTTTGCGACCTGGCAGACGGCATGCCGCGATGCCTCGGCGCAGGCGGCCTCGACGTCGGCCTGCTCCAGGCCGATGATGGCGGCCATGGCGCCCTCGCCCACCGGAACGGCCGCCTGCATGGCATTGCCGCGGATGCGCAGGAGACGCGCCGTGTCGGCGATGGAAAACATGCCGGCAGCCGCGAGCGCGGAATATTCGCCGAGCGAGTGACCCGCGACGTAGGCGACCTTGTCCTGAAGCGAAAAGCCCTGCGCTTCCAGCGCCCGGATCGCCGCGAGCGAAACGGCCATCAGCGCCGGCTGCGCATTGGCCGTCAGGGTCAGCGTCTCCTCCGGCCCGTCCCACATGATGGCGGAAAGCTTCTGGCCGAGCGCGTCGTCGACCTCGTCGAAGACCGCGCGCGCCGCCGGGAAGGCTGCGGCCAGTTCCCGACCCATCCCGATGGCCTGGCTGCCCTGCCCGGGGAAAGTGAATGCGATCGCCATGGCGTAGCTGCTCCCACCTGCTCTTCGTCCTGCGGTGTGGCGCGCGGCCGCGGGGCGAGTCAAGCCCGGCAGACACGCCTCAAAATGTGCACTGCACAAAAAAATGCGCCGCAACAGCCTCAACGAGGCCGCAATCGCAACGCAACCACTGGCTTTTTGTGACGTTTGCATGACATTGGCATGACAGTCAGTCGTGCGTTCGAGGACCTTGCGTTGGGCAGTATGATTTCAGGCATTGTGCCGCGTTTGCGCGGCCTCCCGGCGAAGCCCGAGCCGGCCGGATCGTCTGGCCGGCGTGGCTGGGTGAACGGCATTCTGTCGGTCGTGCTGACGCTGGTCGTTTCGGCGCTGCTGGTCTTTACCGTCGAATGGATCGCGCGCGGATCGCTGGAGCAGACGCTGCTGTTCTTCCAGCAGCCGTTCCGGCCAAGCTGGACGACCGTGTTGCTGTTTGCGCTGCTGATCGTCTTCTTCGACGCGCTGCTCGGTCGGGCGCACAACGCGCTTCTCGTGATCGCCCCGATCGCCCTGCTGCTCGCCTTCATCGGCCACCAGAAGGTGTTCTATCTCGGCGATCCGCTCTACCCCGCCGACTTCCTCTATGCGCGCCAGATCGTCGAACTGATGCCGCTGCTTGTCGGGCAGCGACCGATCATGGCGGCGGGCATGGTGGTGGTGGCGATCCTGTCGGTCGCGGCTTTCGTCGTCCTGTGGCGCAGCTGGCGGCGGCGCTCGACGCGGCTTTCGCTGAAGCAGCGCGCCTGGCGGCTGGCCATCGCGCTGCCGGCGCTGGTGTTCTTCGGATCGATGATGGATTACGCGACGTTTTCCTGGGCGCGCGACCGCCTGCAGATCATCCCGATGATGTGGGACCAGAAGGAAAACTACAACTCGAACGGCTTTGCCATCGCCTTTGCACTGAACGTTCCCATGGCCAAGGTGCTGGCACCGCCCGGCTATGACGACGGCGTGCTCGACGCGATCCGCCCCGGCCCGACCGGCATCGCCATGCCCGACGAAAAGCCCGACGTGATCGTCGTCATGAGCGAATCCTTCTGGGATCCGACGCTGCTGCCCGGCACGACGTTTTCTCCGGATCCGATGCCCACGGTGCGCAGCCTGCGCTCCGGCTCGGTGTTCTCGCCGGAATTCGGCGGGATGACGGCCAATGTCGAGTTCGAGGCGCTGACGGGCTTTTCCAACGCCTTCCTGCCCTATGGCAGCATCCCCTATCAGCAGTATGTGCGCGGCCCGCTGCCGTCGCTGGCAAGCTTCTTCCGGGCCGAGGGTTATGTGACGACGGCGATCCATCCCTTCGCGGGCTGGTTCTGGAACCGCGAGAATGTCTATGAGGCGCTCGGCTTCGACCGCTTCCTGAGCGTCGAGAAGCTGCCGGCGATGAAACCGCGCGGCCTGCTCGCCTCCGACGATTCGCTGACCGACCAGATCATCGCCCAGGCGGACGCCACGAAGCGCCCCTTCTTCACCTTCGCGGTCAGCCTGCAGGGCCACGGACCCTACGAGCCCAACCGCTATGGCAGCGACGTCACCATGACGGTCGACTCGATCGCCAGCTACACGACGCGGCAGTCGATCCGGTCGTTTGCAGAGGGCATCGCGGACGCCGACCGCAATCTGCGGCGCCTGATGGACTGGGCGCAAAAGCGCGACCGCCACACGGTCATCGTCTTCTTCGGCGACCATCTTCCGCCGCTGAACCAGGGCTATACCGAGACGGGGTTCCTGGAAAACACCGTGCCGGGACGGCGCGAGCCGCCCGAGGCTCTTGCGCTGCACCGCGAGACGCCGCTGGTCGTGTGGTCGAACCGCACCGGCCCGATGACGGACGTCGGCTCGATCAGCCCGGCGCTGATACCGCTGAAGCTCCTGCAGACGGCCGGGATCAGCCATCCCTACTACACCGGCTTTCTCGGGCGGGTCGACGCCAATTACGATGTCGTCGACCGGCATGTCGTGATCGGCGTCACAGGGGCGACCCAGGACTGGTCGCGCGAAAAGTTGATCGACCCGCTGATCAACGACTTCCGCCTTCTGCAGTATGATGCGCTGTTCGGCAAGAAGAGGACCATGGAGAGGTTCTTTCCGAACCTGCCGGGAGACGCGGGGACCTGAGCCGCGGGCGACCGTCTGCTGCAGGTGGGCGGGTTCCCGCGCAAGCTCTTCAGGCCTCCGCTTGCCATCCCCGCCAAAGCCCTGTAAAAGCCGCCACAATCTGCCGGTCCCAGCTGGGGGCTGAACGGAGGGCCGGAGGCTTTCGCAAGAAGGCCTGCGTATGAAGGCATATGATCTTCAGCCTCCCGTGTCTCCTCTCTCGACCGTCTCGTCATGCGCCTTTCCAGCCCGCCCCTCGCTTTCGCGACGGATCCGGGTTCTTGAGAAGTTGCAGAGGCTTAGCCGCCGGAACCGGGCAGGGAAACGAAGAAAGGCAAGACAACAATGGCTCTATACGAACATGTGTTTCTTGCCCGGCAGGACCTCTCGCAACAGCAGGTCGATGCCCTTGTCGAACAGTACAAGGGTGTCATCACGGCGAATGGCGGGACCGTCGGTCGGGTCGAGAACTGGGGACTGAAGTCCCTCACCTACCGCGTCAAGAAGAACCGGAAGGCCTATTACGCCCTGATGGATCTGGACTGCCCGCCGGCCGCGCTCAACGAGATGGAGCGCCAGATGGGTCTTTCGGAAGACGTGCTGCGCTTTCTGACCATCAAGGTCGATGCGCATGAGGAAGGCGCGTCGGCCATGATGCAGAAGCGCGAAGAGCGCTCGGAACGCGGCTCGTTCGGCGACCGTGACCGTGGCGATCGCGGCCCGCGCTCGTTCGGCGATCGTGATCGCGGCGGCGGCGGTGACCGTGGCCCGCGCTCGTTCGGCGACCGTGAAGGCGGTGGCGGCGGCGATCGTGGTCCGCGGAGTTTTGGTGGTGATCGTGACGGTGGCGCCCCGCGCCGCCCGCGTGATGAAGCGGGAGCTGCAGAATAATGGCCGTCGACATCAACCAGATCCCGACCCGGCGTCCCTTCCATCGCCGCCGCAAGACCTGCCCCTTCTCCGGCGCAAACGCACCGAAGATCGACTACAAGGACGTGCGTCTCCTGCAGCGCTACATTTCCGAGCGTGGCAAGATCGTGCCGTCGCGCATCACCGCGGTCAGCCAGAAGAAGCAGCGCGAACTCGCCAAGGCGATCAAGCGCGCCCGCTTCCTCGGCCTGCTGCCCTACATCGTGAAGTAGGAACCGCAGGGGACAGTTTACTTTTTTCCGCGACCTGCCGCGTTTCGTTTGGATCGTGGTTTCGGCGGAAAGAAAGTAAACTGTCCCCGGCATCCCTTCCGCGGCGGGCGCGGCAGGGCACTTCGAAAATCCCGAGTTGGATCGGCTGCGATCCTAACTGCCGGCAGGCAGGACAGCGACATCGGCCAAACGGCCCCATTGCTTCCGCGCCTGTCCCCGACCATTCGCCCGCATGGGCAACGCAAAGGACACGACCATGGAAGTCATTCTTCTCGAACGCATTTCCCGCCTCGGCCAGATGGGCGACACCGTCAAGGTCAAGGACGGCTACGCCCGCAACTTCCTGTTGCCGCAGGGCAAGGCGCTGCGCGCCAACGCCAACAACAAGACCAAGTTCGAGGGCCAGCGCGCCCAGCTCGAGGCCCGCAACCTGGAGCGCAAGGCCGAAGCGCAGACGATCGCCGACCAGCTCGACGGCAAGACCTTCGCCGTCGTGCGCTCGGCCGGCGAGACCGGCCAGCTCTACGGCTCGGTGTCGACCCGCGACATCTCCGAGATCCTGATCGCCGAGGGCTTCACCGTCTCGCGCAACCAGGTCGAGCTCAACCAGCCGATCAAGACCATCGGCCTGACGAACGTGGCCATCGCGCTGCATCCGGAAGTCGAGGTCACCGTGACGCTGAACATCGCCCGCACGGCCGACGAAGCCGAGCGCCAGGCCAAGGGCGAGACGCTGACGACCGCGGAAGCCATCTATGGCGACGACATCAACGAGAATGCGCGCCCGGACAACTTCTTCGACGGCAACGAGGACGACGGCGACGACGCCTGATCGCACTCGATACGCGATTTGAGAGTGGCCCGGATGGCAACATCCGGGCCATTTTCGTTGATGCGCGTCAAAGCCGGACGCCTGTTCGGCATTTACTGTGTCAACGTTCAGTCCCGCTTTGGGCCAGTGGGGATATTTCCAGACGCGACAATTTGCAGCAGACTAAGACAACCCTACTGACGGAGTCACTTTTTCAGGGGTGTGTGCTCATGAATATCGTCTTGAAGCGTATCGTCGACCGTCTCGCCGGGACGGGCAACCTGAAGATCACCGGTCCCAACGGTATCACCCATGCATTCGGCGATGGCGGCGGCCCGCCGGTCCATGTGCGCATCAACACGAAGCGCGCCGAAACCGCCATCGCGCTCGACCCCATGCTGGCCCTGCCGGAAGCCTTCATGGACGGCGACGTCGATTTCCTCGAAGGCGACGTGCTGGCGCTGCTCCATATGGTCTACGTCAACATGGGACCGAACGGCATCGAAGCGGCGTGGACGCGCGCCGTGGAAGGGTTGCGGGTCGCATTCCGGCGGCTGCACCAGATGAACACGGCAGCCCGCTCGCGCCGCAACGTGCAGCGCCACTACGATCTGTCGGGAGAGATCTACAAGCTCTTTCTCGATACGGACATGCAGTATTCCTGCGCCTATTTCGAACGGCCCGACATGACGCTGGAAGAGGCGCAGCTTGCGAAAAAGCGCCACATCGCCGCCAAGCTGCGCGTGCAGCCCGGCCAGAGCGTGCTCGACATCGGATCGGGCTGGGGAGGCCTCGGGCTCTACCTGGCAAAGACCTTCGAGGCGGACGTGCTGGGCGTGACGCTGTCGACGGAGCAGCATGCGGTTTCGACCGATCGCGCGCACCAGCAAGGGCTCGACCGCCACGTCCATTTCGAGCTGCGCGACTATCGCGACCTCAGCGAACGGTTTGACCGCATCGTGTCGGTCGGCATGTTCGAGCATGTCGGGGTCAACCACTACCGCACCTTCTTCGACAAATGTGCGACGCTCCTGAAGCCCGACGGGGTGATGGTGCTGCATTCGATCGGACGCTTTGGCCCGCCGACGGCCACCGCCGCGTTCATCCGCAAGCACATCTTTCCGGGCGGCTACATTCCCGCCCTGTCGGAAGTGCTGCCGGCGATCGAGAAATCCGGGCTGATGACGACCGACGTCGAGATCCTGCGGCTGCACTATGCCGATACGCTGAAACACTGGCGCGAGCGCTTCCTGGCGAACCGCGACAAGGCCAAGGCGATCTACGACGAGCGCTTCTGCCGGATGTGGGAGTTCTATCTCTCCGGCTCGGAGGCGGCCTTCCGCTGGCAGGACCTCATGGTGTTCCAGATCCAGCTGACCAAGAAGAACGACGTGCTGCCGGTGACGCGCGGCTATATCGAGAAATGCGAGAAGGCGCTCACCATGCATGAGATGGGGCACCGCAACGAGCAGAAGCGGCAGCCGAGGCCGCGGCGCAGGCGCCGGGTGGAGCCAGGCGAATAATGCTGCAAATGGGCCATCGGCCGGACGGAAGAGCGGTTCGGGGCTAGACGAAGAACTCCGCCAGCCCCTGGCCAGCGACGAAGACCAGATAGGCGAGCAGGCCAAAATACAGAAGCGTCGCCACGATCATCGCATAGCCGGCGATCACGACCGCGCCGTCGCGCTGCGACATGCCGACCGCCAGAAGCAGGATGGCGAAGGCCGGCAGCGTGTTCGAAAAGGGGATCAGCCCGAGCGGCGCCATCAGGAGCACGCCGCTGAAGACGAGTGCAAGCCCGTTGATGCGGCCCGCCACGGCGCCGTCGGTGATGGCGCCCATGCGCGGCCTGATATAGGCGCCTACCCTTGCCACGACATTGGCTCCCCGCCGCAGGATTCCAGACAGCTTTGCCGCGTCCAGTTCGCGGTCCATCAGCCTGTCGGGCAGCCAGGGCAAGCGGTTCATCGTGATCCCGAGCGAGATCAGGATGATCGCTGCGCCAAAAACGGTGCTCACGCCGGGGATCGAAACCGGGATCAGGAACGGGATCGTCAGCAGCGCGCAGAGGAACAGCATGCCATGCTCGCCGACCAGGGCGAGCAGACGCCGCAAGGTGATCGTCGGGCCGTCGATCTGCTCGATCGCCCGGCGTAGCGCCTGGTCCAGCGATTCGCGGGCGTCCTGGAATTCGGTCGTCATGGGCTGTCCTTGTAATCAGCAGGCGGAGCTTCGCCAAAGGCTCTGGCATCCGGTCAGGTTGCGCCTCGATGAGATCGGTTCGTGACGCAATCGAAGTCGGGGCGCAAGCGGTCGCGGACCGAATCGACAGGCACCGACGGTTGAAAGACGCTCGCCGACGGCGCGGTCTGCCTGCCTGACGCCGCGGCCATCGGGATGGCGTCGCGCCGCGCCCGATCAGCCGATCGTCTCGATCAGGCGCGTCAGTTCGCCGAGATGCTCGACCTGCCGGAAGCGCGGATCGCCGGCCGGCGGCTCGACATGCTCGAACACCCAGGTCAGCGGATGCGGCACGAAGACGCCCCAGCTTCCCGCCGCCAGCGCCGGCACGATGTCCGACTTCAGCGAATTGCCGACCATCATGCTTTGCGCCGCTCCGTTGCCGTGCCTGGCGAAGATGCGCGCATAGGTCGACGCCTGCTTGTCGCTGACGATCTCGACGGCGTCGAAGAAATCGCCCAGTCCGGACTGGGCGAGCTTGCGCTCCTGGTCGAAGAGGTCGCCCTTGGTGATCAGGATGATTCGGTAGGCGCCGGCCAGGCTGTGCAGCGTCTCGCGCGCATGGGGCAGCGTGTCGACCGGGTGCGACAGCATTTCCCGCCCCGCGGCGAGGATCTCGCCGATGACCGATGCGGGCACCCTGCCCTCAGTCACCTCGACGGCCGTCTCGATCATCGAGAGGGTAAAGCCCTTGATGCCGAAACCGTAGTGGCCGATGTTGCGCTTCTCGGCCTCCAGCAGGCGCGCCGACAGGTGATCGGGCTCGGCATAGTCCGCAAGCAGTGCTGCGAATCGCTCCTGGGTGAGCTTGAAGAACTGCTCGTTCTGCCACAGCGTGTCGTCGGCATCGAAGCCGATGGCGGTGAGCGGGGACATCGGTGGTCTCTCCATGGCGAGCGCCCTCACCTATCGCCTTATCGCTGCCCGGACAACAGCGATGCAAAGGTCCGGCCGCAGCGCCGCGGCGTCATCCGCCGCAGCGCCCAGCAGGCGCCTGGCGCGCAAATTGTTCTTGTTTTGTCCCTTGCGACTCGCGTAGCCTCGCCGTTCAGGCAGCGTCAATGGTTGCGCGGCCGGAATCGGATTTCTATCCACGGGAAACGATCCGCTGTGAACAACGGGCATCGCCCGGATTCCGGTAACGATTGGGCAATCTCTGTGCGAACCCTTCTGCTACGGCAGGGCATCGCGGGAAACAGGACGAAATGGCAGAGGCAGCACGAAAATTCGCCGTGGCGGAAACGCCGCTCTATCGGGAGGCGCCGAACAATATCGAGGCCGAACAGGCGCTTCTGGGCGCGGTCCTGGTCAATAACGACGCCTTCTACCGGGTCTCGGACTTCCTCAAGGCCTCGCATTTCTTCGAGCCGCTGCATCGAAAGATCTTCGAGGTGGCCGGCGAACTGATTCGCATGGGCAAGATGGCCAATCCGGTGACCATCAAGACCTTTTTGCCGGCCGACGAGAAGGTCGGCGACATGACGGTCGCCCACTATCTTGCGCGCCTTGCCGCGGAAGCCGTCACCGTCATCAACGCGGCCGACTATGGCCGCGCCATCTATGACCTTGCCACGCGCCGCGCGCTGATCACGGTGGGCGAGGACATGGTCAACATCGCCTATGACGCGCCGGTGGACATGTCGCCGTCCGACCAGATCGAGGATGCGGAGCGCCGGCTGTTCGAATTGGCCGAGACGGGACGCTATGACGGCGGCTTCGAGAGCTTTACCGACGCGGTCAAGACGGCCATCGACATGGCGAACGCCGCCTACATGCGCGACGGCCACCTCTCCGGCGTCGCGACCGGCCTGCGCGATCTCGACAAGCGCATGGGCGGGCTGCAGCCGTCCGACCTGATCATCATCGCGGGCCGACCGGGCATGGGCAAGACGTCGCTTGCCACCAACATCGCCTTCAACATCGCGCATGCCTACGAACCGGCGCAGCAGGCGGACGGTTCGTTCAAGGCGGCCAATGGCGGCGTGATCGGCTTCTTCTCGCTGGAAATGTCGTCGGAGCAGCTGGCCACCCGCATCATCTCGGAGCAGACGGAGATCCCGTCGTCCAAGATCAGGCGCGGCGAGATCACGGAATCGGATTTCGAAAAGCTGGTCGGCTGCTCGCAGATGATGCAGAAGATCCCGCTCTTCATCGACCAGACCGGCGGCATCTCGATCGCGCAGCTTGCCGCGCGCGCCCGCCGCCTCAAGCGCCAGCGCGGGCTCGACGTCATCGTCATCGACTACATCCAGCTGATGCAGGGATCGAGCTCGAAATCGTCGCAGAACCGCGTGCAGGAAATCACGGAAATCACCACCGGGCTGAAGGCCCTGGGCAAGGAACTCGGCGTGCCGATCGTGGCGCTGTCGCAGCTGTCGCGCCAGGTGGAAAGCCGCGACGACAAGCGGCCGCAGCTCTCCGACCTGCGCGAATCAGGATCGATCGAGCAGGACGCCGACGTGGTTCTGTTCGTCTACCGCGAGGAATACTATCTCAAGAACAAGGAGCCGAAGCCCGGCACCGACGACTACATCAAGTGGGAAGGCGAGATGAACGAGGCGCGCGGCAAGGCCGAAGTGATCATCGCCAAGCAGCGCCACGGGCCGACAGGGTCGGTATCGCTCGCGTTTACCGGCGAATTCACGCGGTTTTCCGATCTCGCGGAAGAGCATCATCTGCCGGAGAGATTCGAGTAGTGGAAGCCGGGGGCGCGGCGTGGATTTCAGTGATCTATTTCAGCGGATAAAACATGAAAACCATAAGGTCACATCAAAGGAACGCGACCAGATCATGCGGTTTTTGAGAGACCCAGACTCTATGTCCAAGCCCGAAGCCCATGCAGCGATCTACGCGCTCTGTCTGTCCAGTAAACCTACGCCTGAAAACGTGACGTTGGTCGAACGCTTCCTGTCGGATCAAGCCGATGACTATACGCGAGCTGCTGCAATCTCTTGTCTATTCACGGTCTGGGACCTCCCAGGGGAACGATATGTAAACTATGTGCTGGCGGCACTGGCCGGGGTTCTGGACAAAGAACGCGACGCATCGTCTATGGCTGCAATACACTCCGCACTGCATATGATGCATGCTGAGTCCAGATATGACTTGTCATTCCCACTGAGTGGTGTTCTTGACGATCTTCATCGCGACGCAGTTCGCGATGAAGAGTTCGCGGTGAATATGTTCATCTACGCATGTCTTGCACTTGCAAATGCAAAAGCGAGAAAAATCGGACAGAGACAGACATTCTTCGATTCCATCGATGAGGCGCTCGACATCTATCGGGACAAGGACGCCTATCTTTTGCCGCCGCTACACTGATGGCCAAATCCCGCTCCACCTTCATCTGCCAGAGCTGCGGCGCGGTGCATACGCGCTGGGCGGGCAAGTGCGATTCCTGCGGCGAGTGGAACACGCTGGTCGAGGAAGGCACGGCCGGCGGCATCGGCTCGGGGCCGGCCTCGACGCGCTCGGCACGCAAGGGACGCGCGGTGACGCTGACGACGCTGTCGGGCGACATCGAGGACGCGCCGCGCATCGCCAGCGGAATCGGCGAGCTCGACCGGGCGACTGGCGGCGGCTTCGTGCGCGGGTCGGCGCTGCTGGTCGGCGGCGACCCCGGCATCGGCAAGTCGACGCTTTTGACGCAGGCGGCAGCCGCGCTCGCAAGCCGAGGCCACCGCGTCGTCTATGTCTCGGGCGAAGAAGCGGTGGCGCAGATCAGGCTGCGCGCGCAGCGCCTCGGCGTCGCGAGCTCGAATGTCGAGCTGGCGGCCGAGACCAACGTCGAGGACATCCTCGCGACCGTGGCCGATGGCAGGCGCCCCGACCTGATGATCCTCGATTCGATCCAGACGCTATGGACCGACATGGCCGATTCGGCGCCCGGCACGGTGACGCAGGTGCGCGCCTCGGCGCAGGCGATGATCCGCTACGCCAAGTCGACGGGTGCTGCGATCGTGCTCGTCGGCCATGTCACCAAGGAAGGCCAGATCGCTGGGCCGCGGGTGGTCGAGCACATGGTCGACGCGGTGCTCTATTTCGAGGGCGAAGGCGGCCACCACTACCGCATCCTGCGCACGGTAAAGAACCGCTTCGGGCCGACCGACGAGATCGGCGTCTTCGAGATGTCCGACAAGGGCTTGCGCGAAGTGGCGAACCCGTCGGAGCTGTTTCTCGGCGAGCGGCATGCCAAGGCGCCGGGCGCCGCGGTGTTTGCCGGCATGGAGGGGACACGCCCGGTGCTGGTCGAGATCCAGGCGCTGGTGGCGGCGTCGTCGCTGGGCACGCCGCGGCGCGCGGTCGTCGGCTGGGACACGTCGCGGCTCGCCATGGTGCTGGCCGTTCTGGAATCGCATTGCGGCGTGCGTTTCGGCACCAATGACGTCTATCTCAACGTCGCCGGCGGCTACCGCATCTCGGAACCGGCAGCCGATCTCGCGGTTGCCGCCGCGCTGGTTTCGTCGCTCACCGGCCTTGCCCTTCCCGCCGATTGCGTCTATTTCGGCGAAATCAGCCTTTCGGGCGCCATCAGGCCTGTCGCGCATGCGCAGCAGCGTCTCAAGGAAGCCGAAAAGCTGGGATTTGGCCAGGCAGTGATGCCGCGCGGAAGCGAGGAAGCCTCCGGGGGAATCGGGGCGGCGGCTTTCCAGCCGTCAACCCTGGTCGATCTGGTCGTGCGGATCGCCGGTCCGTCACGGCGCGCGTCGAATGACTGACCGGGTTTTTGCGCCGAGGACGGCGCTGGTTTGGGGATTTGCCTGAATGCCGATCACGCTGCTTGACGGAATCCTCGTTGGGTTCACGCTCGTCTCGGCAATGCTGGCCATGGTGCGGGGCTTCTCCCGCGAAATCCTGTCGATCGCCTCGTGGATCGCGGCGGCCGCGGCAGCCTTCTTCTTCTACAAGCCCCTCCTTCCCTACATCCAGCCCTATATCGACAATCCGCAGATCGCGATGGCGGCATCGGCCGGCGCCGTGTTCATCGTGGCGCTGATCATCGTCACGCTGGTGACCATGAAGATCGCGGATGCCATCATCGACAGCCGCGTCGGCGCGCTGGACCGCACGCTCGGCTTCCTCTACGGCGCCGCGCGCGGCATCCTGGTCGTGGCGGTCGCGCTTCTGTTCTTCGACTGGCTGGTCGGCGCCAGGCCGCCGGCCTGGATCGCAGAGGCCAAGTCGCGCCCGCTGCTGGAGAGCATCGGCCAGAAGATCGAGGACATGCTGCCCGACGATCCGGAGAACTCGATCCTGAAGCGGTTCTCGCCGCCCGGCGAGGTGGCGCCGGAGGGCGGCGCGGAGGTTCCGCAGCCTGATACGGATCCCGCCGAGGAAGCGCCGCCGGCAAACAATTGACGGTGCGTCCGCAGAATTGACGGTGGCGCATGCGCCGCCGGCGACCTATATAGCTTTTTTGGACACGGGACCGCCCCCATGCCACATGCGCAGCCAACCTTGATGTCCGAGGCCGACGATCATTTTCATGACGAATGCGGCGTCTTCGGCATTTTCGGGCGCCAGGACGCGGCGGCCATCGTCACGCTCGGGCTGCATGCACTGCAGCATCGCGGCCAGGAGGCCGCGGGCATCGTCTCCTATGACGGGACTCAGTTCCACGTCGAGCGCCATGTCGGGCTGATCGGCGACACGTTCACCAAGCCCGCAGTCATCGAGAGCCTCAAGGGCACACGGGCCATCGGCCACACGCGTTACGCCACCACGGGCGGCGCCGGCCTGCGCAACGTGCAGCCGCTGTTTGCCGAGCTTTCCGACGGCGGCATCGCGATCGCCCATAATGGCAACATCACCAACGCCATGACGGTGCAGCGCGCGCTGCAGAAGCAGGGCGCGATCTTCTCGTCGACCTCCGACACCGAGACGATCCTGCACCTCGTCGCCATGAGCAAGGAGCGCGACATCAATTCGCGCTTCATCGAGGCGATCAGGCAGCTCGAGGGCGCGTTCTCTCTCGTCGCGCTGACGTCGAAGAAGATGATCGGCTGCCGCGATGCGCTCGGCATAAGGCCGCTGGTGCTGGGCGACCTCGACGGCTCGTGGATATTGGCGTCGGAGACCTGCGCGCTTGACATCATCGGCGCGAGATTTGTCCGCGATCTGAAGCCCGGCGAAATGGTGATCATCACTTCCAAGGGCATCGAGAACCTGTTTCCCTTCGAGCCGGTGAAGTCGCGCTTCTGCGTGTTCGAATATGTCTATTTCGCGAGGCCCGATTCCTCGGTCGAGGGGCGCAACGTCTATGACGTCCGCAAGCGCATCGGCTCGGAGCTCGCCATCGAAAGCCCGGTGGAGGCCGACATCGTCGTACCGGTGCCCGATTCCGGCACACCAGCGGCCATCGGCTTCTCGCAGCAGGCCGGCATTCCTTTCGAGCTCGGCATCATCCGCAACCACTATGTCGGCCGCACCTTCATCTCGCCCGGCGATTCGATCCGCCACATGGGCGTCAAGCTGAAGCACAACGCCAACCGGCGCATGATCGAGGGCAAGCGCGTCGTGCTCGTCGACGATTCGATCGTGCGCGGCACGACCAGCCAGAAGATCGTGCAGATGGTGCGCGAGGCCGGCGCCAAGGAAGTGCACATGCGCATCGCCTCGCCGCCGACGCGCTCGTCCTGCTTCTACGGCGTCGACACGCCGGAAAAGGCGAAACTGCTGGCGTCGCGCATGTCGGTTGCGGAAATGGCGGATTTCATCCGCGTCGATTCGCTCGGCTTCCTTTCGATCGACGGGCTCTACCGCGCGGTGGGCGAAACCGCCCGCGACAACGAGCAGCCGCAGTTCTGCGACGCCTGCTTCACCACCGAGTATCCGACGCGCCTGACCGACATCGAGGGTTCCGACAATGTGCGGACCCTGTCGCTGCTGGCGACGGGCGGGCAGTAGCGCTTGTCCTTCTGTAGGAAGATCGCCCTTTCACACCCCCCTCTGGCCTGCCGGCCATCTCCCCCTCAAGGGGGGAGATCACGCACGCCAGCGGAGAGACTAATCTCCCCCCTTGAGGGGGAGATGGCCGGCAGGCCAGAGGGGGGTGCACCGGCACAATACGTCCAGTGAGCATTCCAATGACCCCTTCCCCCGACCTCTCGAACCGCATCGCCCTCGTCACCGGCGCGTCGCGTGGCATCGGCTACTTCACGGCAAAGCATCTTGCCGCGGCGGGCGCGCATGTCATTGCGGTTGCGCGCACCGTGGGCGGGCTGGAGGAACTCGACGACGAGATCAAGGCGGCCGGCGGACAGGCGACGCTGGTGCCGCTCGATCTGACCGACATGGCGGGCATCGACCGGCTCGGCGGCGCCATTCACGAGCGGTGGGGCAAGCTCGACATACTCGTCGCCAATGCCGGCATGCTCGGCGTGATCGCCCCGCTTGGCCATGTCGAGGCAAAAACCTTCGAGAAGGTGATGACGGTCAACGTGACATCGACGTGGCGGCTTATCCGTTCGGTAGACCCGCTGCTGCGCTTCTCCGATGCGGGCCGCGCCATCATCGTGTCGTCCAGCTCCGCCCATTCGGCGCGCGCCTTCTGGGGGCCCTATGCGGCTTCAAAGGCGGCGGCCGAGACCATGATGCGCTCATGGGCCGACGAGACGCGCAACATGCCGCTCAGGGTCAACGCCTTCGACCCGGGCGCGACACGAACCGCGATGCGCGCGCAGGCGGTGCCCGGCGAGAACCCGGCGACGCTGCCGCACCCTTCCGAGATCGCGGCAAAGATCCTGCCGCTGGCAAGCCCGGACCTGACACGCACGGGCGAGATCTTCCAGGCCAGGCATGACCGCTTCGTGTCCTACAGGCAGCCCGAATAGCGCTCGGGTGCGCCAACCCAAGCCGTCGCGTGGCGTAGCGCGGAAGGGCCTCCGGATCGTATAGGGTTCGTCGTGACGGCCGGTTCAGGCCTGCGCACTCGCCTCGACGATGGAACGAACCACCGCATGTCCAATGCCGCCATCGTCGACACGCGCGACAGGGTCCTTGCGGGCATCCTGCTCACAAGCCTGTCCTATGTGCTGTTTTCGGGACAGGACGCCTCCATCAAGCTGCTCGTCGCCAGCATTTCCGTCTGGCAGATCCTGTTCTTTCGCAGCGTGACGATTCTCGTGGGCTGCGTGGCGATCGGCGGCCCGTCGCTGTTTGTCGACGCGGCCCGGTCGCCGATCTTCAAAGCCATGCTGTGGCGCAGCTTTCTCATTCTCGGCGCATGGCTCTGCTTCTACACGGCCGCCAAGAGCCTGCAGCTTGCGGAACTGACGACGATCTATTTCGCGGCGCCGGTCATCGTCACCATCCTCTCGATCGTCGTGCTCGGCGAACGCGTTCCGGCGGTCCGCTGGCTTGCCGTCATGGTGGGCTTTGCCGGCGTGTTCATCGCCTGCGATCCGGCGCGCCTGGGCATCAGCCTGCCGGTGGCGCTGGTGCTGGCGGCGGCGTTCCTCTGGGCGCTGTGCATCGTCATGCTGCGCAAGATCGCGCTGAAGGAGCGCACGCTGATCCAGATCGTCCTCAACAACGCCTTCTTCCTGGTGATCGCCGGCTTGCCGATGCTGTATTTCTGGGTGACGCCGACGCTGGGCGAGATCGCGCTCATGGTCATCGTCGGCGGGCTGGGCGGCGGGGCGCAGTATGCGCTGTTCGAGGGCATGAAGCGGGCGCAGGCCTCGATCATAGCGCCGTTCGAATACACGTCGCTGGTGTGGTCGTTTGCCTTCGGCTTCCTGATCTGGGGCGACGTGCCACGGCGCGAGGTGTTCTTGGGCGCGGCGCTGATCTTCCTGGCCGGCGTCATCATCATCGGCAGCGAGCGCTATCGCAGGCGCGCGTGACGAATGACGCTCCTGACGCAGCGCTGTCAGGGCCGGGCGGTAGTGTGCGGGACGGACAGGACGGAGACGAGATGGCAGCCGAAAACGACCAGTCGGCGGAGCGCATGCTCGGCGTCGGGCTCGTGGGAGGGTCGGCGGCAGTGTTCGGCCTTGCCGGCGTCCTGACCAAGTCGATCGAGGCCGACGCGCTCACCATCAGCTGCTGGCGCGGGCTCGTCGGCGGAGTTCTGATTGCCTTCTATGTGCTCTGGCGGCGTAGCCGCGAAGCGTCGCCGAAGCCGCTGCGTCTTGGCTGGAGGGGCTGGCTTCTGGCCAGCGTCGGAGCGGTCTCGAGCATCGCGTTCATCAGCGCGTTCAAGAACACCTACGTCGCCAATGTCGCCGTCATCTACGCGACCGCCCCCTTCATGGCCGCGCTGCTCGGCTGGCTGGTGATCCGGGAACGCGTCCGCGCGCTTACGCTCGCCGCCGCCGTGCTGTCGCTGTCGGGCGTGGGGGTGATGGTTTTCTCCGGCCTCGGCACGGGCCGGCTGTTCGGCGACGGGCTGGCGCTGCTGATGACCCTGCTCAGCGCGCTCTACATCGTGCTGATCCGCACGTTCCGGGACACGCCGGTGGTCTGGGCGGGCGCGGTCTCGGCACTCATGCTGTTCGTGTTCGGATGGTTCGTGACCGACCCGCTGGCGGTCTCGGCGCAGGATGTCCTCCTGCTCGTCGCATTCGGCTGCTCGTTTGCCGTCGCATCCGTGATGTGGACCGAGGGCTCCCGGCTGATACCGGCCGCAGAGGCTGGCCTCCTCGGCTCTGCGGAGGTGCCGTTCGCGGTGGTCTTCGGCTGGATCCTGCTGTCGGAGATTCCGCCGCTTGCCACGATCGCGGGCGGCACGATCGTGCTCGCGGCCGTCTTCTGGCACGCCGGCCGCGACTGGCTGGTGGCACGGGCACTGCGCGTCCAGGCGGCGGAACCATTCCGTCATAAATAGTCGAATCGCAGCGGAACCTTGTTACGAGCGGAGCGTTTGGGCGATGACGGGAACCCATTGCCCATTCCCCCGCCCGTCGACCCAGCTTGAAGCCGGCGCTTTGGTGCCGGCTTTTCTTTTGCCGACCACTCACGCGAATATCGACGTTGACCTTCGGCGGACATGAACTAGGCTCACTTTCCAGCGGGCGACATGAGCGGGGACGTCGAGACTGAACAAGGCGCATTGGGAGTTGCGGCATGATCCTGACCGGCGCATTGGTACTCGTTTTCCTGGCGATCTATGGCGCGGCCGTTGTCCACGCGATGGCTGTCCTGGGCCTGTCGCGCGGCCAGGCGCTCGTCTTCGCCCCGCTCAAGCTCGTCTACCGAATCGGCGACAGGCCGATACGCGACGCGCGTAGGGCAAAGGCCCCGGTGATCTACGTCGTCACCCACCAGTCCCGGCTCGATCCGGCACTGATGCTGGCGCTGTTGCCTGAAGACACGCTGCACATACTCGATCCCATCTCGGCGACGTCGGCCTGGCTCGAACCGTTCCGCGGCGTGGGACGCAGCATCATGTTCAACGCAGAACATGTTTTCGTCAGCCGGCGGCTGGTGCGCGTGCTGAAGGGCAAGGGCAGGATCGCCGTCTATATTCCGGATGCCGTCGAGCCGGAAACGCGTGCCTATCGGCTGTTTCGCGCCGTCTCGCGCATCGCCATGCAGGCGGATGCGACCATCGTTCCGATCAGCGTCGTCGGCTCGCGCCTCCTGCCCTTCTCTCTGACACCGGAGCAGGACGCCCCGCGCTGGCTGCTTCCCCGCCTGCGGATCGCCACGCTGCCGGCCATGACGATCGCCGAGATGATGGCGACGGGACCCGCCACCTCGCCTTCGAACGCGCTGTTCGACCGCGTCGCCGAACTGCGCGTGCATGCGGCTTCGGGCAAGGGCGGCCTGTTTGCCGCCGTGCGCGACAGCGCCGTGCGCCTCGGCCGGGATCGGCCGATCATCGAAGATGTGCTGGGCGGCGGCGCGATGAGCTATCGCCGGGTGCTGATGGCGGCCCGCATCCTTGGCGGCCGGTTTGCGCGGATGACGGCGCCGGGCGAGGTTGTCGGCGTCATGCTGCCAAACAGCAACGGCATCGTCATGGCGCTCCTCGGCCTGGTGTCGGCCGGCAGGACCGCCGCCATGATCAACTACACCGCCGGGCCAGCCAACGTCACCGTGGCCGTGGAAACGACGCTGATGCGCAGCGTGATCTCGTCGCGCGCCTTCGTCGCCAAGGCCGGCCTCGACGATATCGTGAAAGCGGTCGCGGAAGGCGGTGCGCGGCTGGTGTGGCTGGAAGACCTGCGCGACGGCATCTCTGCCTTCGACAAGGCGATGGCCTGGCTGTTCTGGCGCATGCCCGTGGCCCGCGTGCGCGCAGAGGGGCCTGCCGTGATTATGTTCACCTCCGGCTCGGAAGGCCTGCCAAAGGCCGTGGTGCTGTCGCACCGCAACCTCGTCAGCAATGCCATGCAGGTCGAAGCGCGCATCGCGATCGGGCCGGCCGACAGGCTGCTCAACGTCCTGCCGCTGTTTCACCCCTACGGCCTGACCGGCGGACTGATCCTGCCGCTGCTGACGGGCGTCAAGGTGCTGCTCTATCCATCGCCGCTGCACTACAGGCTGATCCCGCGCGCCGCCGCGCAGTTCCGGCCGACGTTCCTGATCGGCGCCGACACGTTCCTGTCCGCCTATGCCAACACGGCCAAGGATTCCGACTTCGAGAGCCTGCGCTTCGCGGTCGCGGGCGCCGAGCCCGTTCGCGCGGAGACGCGGCGGGTCTGGCAGGAGCGCTTCGGCGTGCGCATCCTGGAGGGCTACGGCATGACGGAAGCGTCGCCGGTCGTTTCGGTCAACAGCGCCACGCATGGGCGCGACGGGACGGTGGGACGCCCCCTGCCCGGCATCCGGATCCGGCTGGACCCGGTGGAGGGAATTGCCGAGGGCGGCCGGTTGTGGCTGTCGGGACCCAACATCATGCTGGGCACGATGCATGCCGACCAGCCGGGCGTGGTGCGCACGCTCGGCAATGGCTGGCACGACAGCGGCGACATCGTGTCGGTCGACCGCGACGGCTTCCTGACCATCCGCGGCCGGGCAAAGCGCTTCGCCAAGATCGCCGGCGAGATGATCTCGCTCTCGGCCGTCGAGATGCTGGTGAGCGGCCTGTGGCCGGAAGACCGGCATGCCGCCGTGGCGGTGCCCGACAAAAGGCGCGGCGAGAAGGTCGTGCTGGTCACCACATCGGCCAAGGCGGATGCGGCGAGCCTGCGCCAGCACGCCAGGAAAGCCGGTGCAGCGGAACTGATGCTGCCAGACAGGATCCTGGCTGTCGACGATATCCCGATGCTGGCGACGGGCAAGACCGACTATGCGGCGGTACAGAAGATCGTGACCGACAGGCTCGGCCAGGCCGAAGCAGCCTGACCGGCCCCGCTCACTCCGGCGGCGGAGGCGGCGGCTCGGCCGTCAGGGCCTCCTCGCGCCTTGCGCGCCGGGAGTAGGCGAGAGCCGACAGCGGCAGGAAGGCGAGATAGGCGAAGACCGAGATGGTCAGCGTCATCCAGGGATAGGTGAACAGCAGCAGCATGTAGAAGACGACGCCCAGAATGACGACGGGCACCTTGTCGCCCGGAATGCGCAGGCTCTTGCCGGAATAGACCGGCAGGCGGCTGACCAGCAGGTAGGCCACGAGGATGGCGAAGCCGGAGGCAAGGTAGGCGTTGAGTTGAGTCCGTTCGATGAGGCCGACGAAGATGAGGTAGATCGGCAGCATGACGACCACGGCGCCGGCAGGCGCGGGGACGCCGACGAAATATTCCGATTGCCAGGCCGGCTTGTCGGGGTCCTCGTCGAGCACGTTGAAGCGCGCGAGCCGCATGCCGCAGGCGATCGCAAACAGGAGCGCGGCTATCCAGCCGCGGGAGCCTGCCTGGTCGAGCAGATAGGCGTAGAGCACGAGAGCCGGCGCGACGCCGAAATTGACGATGTCGGCCAGCGAATCCATCTGCGCGCCGAATTTCGACGTCGCCTTCAGCATGCGCGCGATGCGGCCGTCGATGCCGTCGAGGAAGGCGGCGACCAGAAGCAGCGTCACTGCCGTCTCGAAGCGGTTCTCGAAGGCGAGCCTGATGGCCGACAGGCCCGCGCAGATGGCGAGCACTGTGATGAGATTGGGGAGCACCATGCGCAGTGGGATCTCGCGGATGCGCGGACCACCCCGGCCATGCGGCTCGAACCGTCTGAAGCGCGCCGGCACGCGCCTAAGCCACCTTGACGAGCGGCGTTCGCGCGCCGCCGCCGAATTCCGCGATGACCGTCTCGCCGGCAACCGCCGTCTGGCCCACGGCCACGCGCGGCGTCGCGTCGATCGGCATGAAGACGTCGACGCGCGAGCCGAAACGGATCAGGCCGAAGCGCTCGCCGACGCCGATATTGCCGCCCGTCTCCGCCCAGCAGATGATGCGCCGCGCCACCAGCCCGGCGATCTGGACGGCGGCGATGGTGCCGTTCGGACTGTCGATGACGAGGCCGTTGCGCTCGTTTTCGCTCGAGGCCTTGTCGAGTTCGGCGTTGAGGAATTTTCCGGGGCGGTGCTCGATGCGGGTGATGCGGCCGCGCACCGGCGACCGGTTCACATGGCAGGAAAACACATTCATGAAGACCGAAATGCGCGTCATCTCGGTGGCCCCGAGGCCAAGCTCGCGCGGCGGGATGGCCGGGCCGACCGCCGAGACGATACCGTCGGCCGGGCTGATGATCAGACGGTCGTCGGCCGGCGTCACGCGCTGCGGGTCACGGAAGAAATAGGCGCACCAGGCCGTCAGGATCAGACCGATCCAGAACAGGTGTGGCGAGAACCAGCCGAGCAGGAGCGCGGCAAAGCCGAAGCCCGCAATGAAGGGGTAGCCTTCCTTGTGGATCGGGACAAAGGCGTTGCGGACGGTGTCGACGAGGCTCATGTGGCTCCGATGGTCAATTTCGTTGGCGACTATGTAGGGTAAACAAGCGCCCGCCGCAACGCGGGCAAGCAGCACGGCTACCCGGACGGATTCGGCATGCGCCAGATGCAAAGCATGCCAACACCTGCTTGCGGCGATCGGGCGCGGGCGATAGGGTCGCGCGAGATCTTGCCTGCGTGGGGGGTGCGCGATGTGCTGGAGCGGAGAAGCCTCGGCCGTGGTCGCCGCGATCGGCCTTGGGTCGACCGCCTATGCGGTCTACAAGCGCGAGCCGGTCGTGCTGACCACGGCGCTCGGCTATTTTTCACTGATGGAACTGCTTCAGGCGGTGAGCTACACGGTCGTCGACCAGTGCGGCACGCCGCTCAACGATTCGATGACGCTGCTCGGCTACCTTCACATCGCCTTCCAGCCCTTCTTCATCAATGCGGTATCGCTGTTCTTCATCGCCAAGGAGATCAGGCAGAAGATCGCGCCGGCCGTCTACACGCTGTGTTTCGTCTCGTCGCTGCTTCTGGTGCTCAACATCTACCCCTTCCCGTGGGCGGGACTGTGCGACCCGGAATTCCGCGAAATGTGCAGTACCCGCTTCTGCTCCTATTACGGCAATGTGCATATCGCCTGGGAATTCCCGATGAACGGCCTGTTCAACTGGATAGCGCTGCAGAAGCACGTCAACGCCTGGATGATCTACATCATCCCCGCCTTCCTCCTGCCGATCCTGTACGGATCCTGGAAGATGACGCTCTATCACATCTTCATGGGCCCGGTGCCGGCGCAGATCATCACCGGCTCGTCCGACGAGATGGCGGCCTTCTGGTGCCTCTTGTCGATCATGTTCCTGCTGATCGTGGTCAAGACGCCGGTGCGCCGCTACCTCTTCGTCGATCGCTGGTTCTGGTGGCAACGGCCGGCCGGCGAAATCCGCGATCCGTCCGGCCTGAAACCGGCCTGAGCAGCAGCGCGTTCGCAGCCTGGAGCGTTGGCTTCACGGGCGACGATGCACGTCGTCGTCGCTTCATCCGCTCGCCCTGCCTTCATGGTCGGCGCGCTAGGCAAGATCAGTGTGCGCGAAATCACTGCCCTCGTAGACAAGGGGAACGGCCTACGACTTGCGCAGGGCACAGGCAAAGCAGTCGCCGAAATTGAGATCGGCCTTGTGACCGACCTCACCCGATCTCGGATGTCCGGCGCCGGACAACAACGCCAAGTTCGTCGCTTTCGCGGGCGATGCGCAGGCGTTCCTCGGCTTCGGTCGCTTCGCGCTGGCGGTCCCACATCGAGGCGTAGAGGCCCTTCTTGGCGAGAAGCCAGGCGTGGTGGCCACGCTCGGCGATCTGGCCGTCCTTGAGCACGATGATCTCGTCGGCCGTGATGACGGTCGAAAGGCGGTGCGCGATGACGATGGTCGTGCGGCCGCGGCTGACGAGGTCGAGCGCCGCCTGGATCTCCTGCTCGGTATGGGTATCGAGCGCCGAGGTCGCCTCGTCGAGAATGAGGATCGGCGGCGCCTTCAGGATGGTGCGGGCAATCGCGACACGCTGCTTTTCGCCGCCCGACAGTTTCAGGCCGCGCTCGCCGACCATGGTCTTGTAGCCATCGGGAAGCTCTTCGATGAACTTGCCGATCTGGGCGAGCTCGGCGGCTTTCTTCACGTCGTCTTCCGAGGCGTCGACGCGGCCATAGCGGACATTGTAGGCGATCGTGTCGTTGAACAGCACCGTGTCCTGCGGGACCATGCCGATCGCGGCGCGCAGGCTCGCCTGGGTCGCGTCGCGGATGTCCTGGTCATCGATCAGGATCTGGCCCTGCTGGACGTCGTAGAAGCGGTAGAGCAGGCGCGAGATGGTCGACTTGCCCGCGCCGGAGGGACCGACAATGGCGACGGTCTTGCCGGCAGGCACGGTGAAAGACACGCCCTTGAGGATGGCGCGGTTGGGGTCGTAGGCAAAGTGCACGTTGCGGAACTCGACCTTGCCTTCGGCGACCGCCAGCGGCTGCGCGCCCGGGCGGTCGACGATCTCCTGCGGCACATCGAGCAGGTCGAACATCTGCTCGATGTCGGTCAGGCCCTGGCGGATTTCGCGGTAGATGAAGCCGATGAAGTTGAGCGGCACGGACAGCTGCATCAGCATGGCATTGATGAAGACGAAGTCGCCGATGGTCTGCGTGCCGGCCATCACCTCGCGGGCCGACAGAACCATGACGATGACCATGCCGAGGCCAAAAATGACGCCCTGGCCAAAATTGAGCCAGCCGAGCGAGGTCCAGGTGCGCGTGGCGGCGATCTCATAGCGCGCCATCGACTTGTCGAAGCGCGTCGCCTCCATGGTCTCGTTGCCGAAATACTTCACTGTCTCGTAGTTGAGCAGCGAGTCGATCGCCTTGGTGTTGGCGTCGGTGTCGCTTTCGTTCATGTCGCGGCGGATGGAGATGCGCCAGTCGCTCGCCCAGACCGTGAACCAGGTGTAGAGCGCGACCGTCGCGGCGACCACCGCGAGGTAGATGAACCCATAGGCGACGGCGAAGACGATTGCCGTCAGCGCGAATTCGAGAACGGTCGGCAGCGTGTTGAGGATCGTGAAGCGCACGATGGTCTCGATGCCCTTGGTGCCGCGCTCGATGATGCGCGACAGGCCGCCGGTGCGCCGCTCGAGGTGGAAGCGCAGCGACAGCTGGTGCATGTGGACGAAGGTGCGGTAGGCGAGTTTTCGCACGGCATGCTGGCCGACGCGGGCAAACAGCGCGTCGCGCAGCTGGTTGAAGCCGAGCTGCACGATGCGCACGACGTTGTAGGCGATGACGAGTGCGGCCGGCGCGAGCAGGAAATCGGGCAGCGGCGGGGTGGCGTGGGTACCGCCCGACAGGGCGTCGGTCGCCCACTTGAAGAAATATGGCACGACGACCAGGACGAGCTTGGCAACGACCAGATAGAATGTGGCCCAGACGACGCGGGCGCGCAGGTCCGGCCGCTCCGCCGGCCACATATAGGGCCAGAGGTGGACAAGGGTGCGCAGCGTCGAACCCTTGTCCGCGGAAACGGTCTTCTTGTCAGCCACGTCGAGTGCCTTCCGGTGTTACGGGCCGTCGCGGAACGCGGGCATCAGTGATGCGGGTCGTTCCGGCGCGGACTCTTGATTTTCCGCGGGCATCCCGTGCGAGCGCCCGCCTCCCTTTGCTCAGCCTATCGTCCTGCGTCTTCAGTGTGACCGGCGCAGCAGGCATCGACCAGACCGGCCACCGCCCGCGACACTTCCGCGAGCGCCGCCCGGTCAATCCGGTAGAGCGAACGCTGCCGCTCGGTCGTGTGATGAACGAGCCCGGCCTCGACCAGCACCTTCAGGTGCTGCGAGACGGTCGACTGGGCGAGATCGAGTTCCCGCACCACATCCTTGCAGCAGCACTGCCGGCGCGACAGATGCGACAGGATTTCTAGCCGCGCCGGATGCGACAACGCGCCAAGCCGCGCGGCAAGCGTTGCGGCTATGGAGCGATCGGGGTGCGTGGCGACAAAGTTCATCGTATATCGACGATATACGATGAACTTTGGGAGAGCAATGGCTGAAGCGATGACGCTCAGCCGTTATAAGGCACGATCTTGACCGCCTGCTCGCCCAGCCCCTCCATGTCGGCGGGCTCGCCCTCCTTGGAGGTTTCCGGCACGCTGAAGACCTGGCCCGGCCAGATGCGGTCGGGGTCGCGGATCTGCTCCTGGTTGGCGAGATAGATGGTGGAGTAGCGCACGCCGCGGCCATAGACCCGCTTGGAGATGCGCCACAGCGTGTCGCCACGCCGGATGATGACCGCGCCGTCGACGGCCTGCAGCTTTGGCGCCATCACCTCGGCCGGACCTGGCTCGGCGGGTGCGGCCGCGATATCGGCCGGGGCGTCCACCGCCGGCGCCGGGGGCTGACCGTCGCTCACCGCCGGCGGCGACGGCTCGGCAGCTGGTGCTTCGGCGATGGCAGGCGGTGCGGGCTCGGCGCCCGGAACAGGCTCTGCGGCAGGCGCCTCGGCGACGGCGGGCGGAGCGGGTTCGGCGGCGGGTGACGGTTCGGCGGCGGGCGCCTCGGCAGTCGCCGGCGGGGCTGGCTCGGATAGCGGTGCTTCGGCAACGGCTGGCGGTGCGGCTTCGACGGCCGGGGCCGGCTCGGGTAGCGGTGCCTCGGCGGTGGCCGGCGGCGCGGGCTCTGCGTCAGGAGCAGGCTCGGCTGCGGGCGCTTCGGCGACGGCTGGCGGCGCGGGCTCGCCCGCAGGCGCATCGGCGGTGGCCGGCGCGGAGGGTTCTGCGCCCGGAGCAGCTTCGACAGAGGGCGCCGCTGCGACCTCAGACGTGGCGGGCGGTTCGGCGGCGGGCGCCTCGGCAGCAGCCGGGGGAGCAGGTTCGACGGATGGCGATGCGGGTTGCTGTTCCGGCGCGGGCGGCGCGACAGCGGCGAGATTTTCGCCCGGCTCGCGCTCGAAGGGCACGGCGGCGCGCGCGATCACCTTGACGCCGTCGGCGCCGATCACGTCGACGCGGATGATATAGTCGCCGACGGCAAGATCGCGCTCGGCCTCGATGAGGAAGCGGCCGCCATCGGATGCCCGCGCTTCGCCCAAAAGTATCTCGTTGGCGTAGCCGCGCAGCAGGACGCCGGGATCGGCGACACCGGCGACAAAAATCTTGCGGCCCTCGATCTCCACCGCCTCGACCGCGACCTTGGCGGCCGGCGCCGGTGCCGGAGCGGGCTCGGCGGGAGCCGGCTGCGGCTCGGCGGCGGCGACATCCTGACCGGCGGGCGCCGGCTCGGGCGCGGCAGGCGGGGGCGCCTCGGCAGCGGGTGCTTCCGCGGTGGCAGGCGCTTCGGCAGGCGCGTCGGGCGTCGGCGCCTCAGGAACGGTGATCAGCTTGGCGGCCTCGCCGGGCTGTTCGACGAGCGCCAGGACCTGGCCGTCGGCCGTATCGGGAATGGAGACGACGGCGGTTTCCTGCGACATGGCCACGACATTGTCTGGCGTGGTGGAACGCAGCACCAGCTGGTAGTCGCCGGGCTTCAAGGGTTCGTCGAGCACGATGGCGAAGTCGCCCTCCGGGCCGGCGATGGCGCTGCCGATGATGCGCGAGCCAAGCACGATCTCGACCTTGGCGCTGGGCGCGGCCTGGCCCGCGATGACCAGCGACCCGTCGGCTTCCGCCCGCACGAGGACAAAGGTGGGGGGCTGCACGGGAGGCGCTTCGGCGGCCGGCGGGGCAGCAGGCTCGGCCGGCGGCGCCACGGCAGGCGGCTCGACGGCGGCCGAAGCGGGCGGTTCGCCCGCCGGCGCTTCGACGGCAGGCGGCGCAGCGGCGTCGGCCGGGGGTTCGGTTGCCGGTGCCGGCGCGGCGGCGGCGGGAGGCTCGGTGGCGGGCGGCTCGGCCGGCGGCAGAGCGGCGACCTGCGGCGGCGCGGGCTCCAAGGCGACGACCGGCGGGGCCTTGCCGAGATACGGGTCGAAGACGCCCGCTATATAGGCGGTCGCCCCTGCCGCCGCGGTCCCACCCGCGAGGAACAGAAGAACCTTGATCGGAGTCATTGCCATTGCTCGTTGCCCTTTAGCCACCTAATTCGGGTACTAGACTGTTTCATCAAGACCGACAAGAAAAAGCCCCGGACCGCCCTTGACCGGAGCACGCCATGCAATACCCATTCCACCCATGAACACGATTCGATCCGTCTGCGTCTACTGCGGCTCATCGCCCGGCCGTGGCGATGTCTACATGAAGGCCGGCCACATACTCGGCCGCGCGATCGCGGAGGCCGGCCTGCGCCTCGTCTATGGCGGCGGCACGAAAGGCATCATGGGCGCGGTCGCCTCGGGCGCCATGCGCGCGGGCGGCAAGGTGACCGGCATCATTCCGCGCTTCCTTCTCAACCGGGAAGCCACGGAAGCCTCGCTCGGCAAGCTCGACGACCTCATCGTCACGGAAAACATGCATGAGCGAAAGCACAGGATGTTCGAGAAATCGGACGCCTTTGTGGCGCTTCCGGGCGGCATCGGCACGGTCGAGGAGATCGTCGAGATCATGACCTGGGCGCAGCTCGGCCATCACCGCAAGCCGATGGTGTTCGGCAATGTCGACGGTTTCTGGGACCCGATGCTGACCCTGATCGACCACATGAAGGCGGAGGGTTTCGTCCACACCGCGCATCTGGTCAACCCGCTGGTGGTCGAGAAGCCCGAGGCGATCGTCGCCGCCATTCTGGCGCAAGCCGCAGCCGACGGCGCGCCGACCGAAGGCGTGAGCGCGGTGATCGATAAGATGTGAGGGGGTGAGCGCAGCGCCTACTTGAGCTGTTCAAGCCTTGTGCTTTCCATAGGAAGAACGAACATCGCGCCGCCTGCTACAATGCCGGATTGAGTTTCCATTGCGCCCCAAAGCGCGAGAATTCGTTCCATTTGTTTAACGAGTGGTGCCTTGTAAAGGCCCTTCGACAAGAAGAAGCCGACGAGCCGGGAATTGCGGAAGGCAGTGTATTCGACTCGATTCCGAGTGATACGTCGATCTCCGGAGATAACGATCCATCTTCCCTCGGCGCTCAGCCGATCGATCCACTCGCGGTCCGTTACATTCGGTCCAAACCGGGCGCGCAGATGGATAACTTCATGATCGCCCTTGAACAGGGCGTCGAGCGCTCTCGCCAGAGCTGGCGGAAGGTTCTCGTCGATCAGGACCTTCACGCGGTCCCGAGCGATGCCTCGAAGCGCACAGCGTCTTTGACGGCCGCCAGTGAAACCTCGAACAACCTTGCGACCCGCTCCTGACTACCTTCGGCCTCTACAGCCTGCGCGATGACGATCGTCGGAACTCCTGATTCGGCAGCTATGGGCTGTCCAAAAGAGCGGTTTGGATCGACGACGATGGAGTCCTTGCCATTGAGCGGACGCCATCGGGCCACGGCATCAGCATCAATATCCAGGTCCTTGAATGTGCGATCGATGATCTGGCCAAAAGCATACTGGCGACGCTTAAGGTCCAGCAATTCCTTCTCGTCGCCGGTTAGCTTTGCACTCTCAAGGAATATGGATCTGCCGTCCGTGCGAAACCTTCTCGTAGAGAATGGATGCTCGTCGTCCACCAGTTCCCGTGCAAAATCGAGGCAGTTGCGCACAGCCAAGAGTCCGACGCCTTCATCTGTGAACGACTTCACGAAGCGAAGTTCAATGAGATCACGGAAGCCGATTTCCATTTTACCGTTATCGACTGCAGGCCACTGGGCACGCCAAAGCGGCGGGCTGGTGTGAACTTTTCCCCCACGCCTGTACGTGTAACCTTTCACCCACCGGGAAATATTGACTGCCGGGGTGCGTAGAAGCCGGGCAGCCTCCTGTATCGTATAGGAGCCCACACCAAATAGGTCCGCATTGCGCAGTATGTCTGTCGTCGCCATTCTAGGAACTATCCATTTTCTAGCTGCGTTCGCAAGCCATTCGTCGCCTAGCCAAGTTCCACTCGCTGATCGCGCGCTGACCGACCGGAGCGACTACACTTGCGCGCCCTACCCCTACTCCGGCGCGCCCGCAAACAGCACGACCGACTCGCCGCCTGTCGCCGGCCATCTGCGGATGGTGCGGTCCTTGCCGCCGGTGAGGATCGAGCCGTCGGGCGCGAAGGCTACCGCGTAGACCGGCCCGGCATGGCCGGTGAACTGCGTGATCTCGCGACCGGTGGCCATGTCCCACAGCCGCGCCGTGCCGTCGAGCGAGCAGGACAGGATGCGCTTGCCGTCGGGAGACAGGACCAGCGCGTAGACCGTGCCGGAATGGCCGTCGAAGCGGCGCAGCATGTCGCCTGTCACGACATCCCAGATCTTGATCGTGTAGTCGCCGCTTCCGGTCACGACCTGGCGGCTGTCGGCGGTGAAGGCTGCGCCATAGGTGCCGCGCTCATGGCCGAGCCAGGAACGGATGAGCTTGCCGGCCTGGATGTCCCACAGCTTCAGCGTGCCGTCGATGCTGCCGGTGATCGCCTTTGTCGCGTCGGCCGACACGGCCGTCGAGACGATCGGCCAGTCGTGCCCGGCCATGACATGGACGACCGCGCGCTTCTCGATATCCCAGACGATGACCGTGCCGGCCTCGTGGCCGCTCACCGCAATGCGGCCGTCGGGCGAGAGCTCGACCTCGTTGGCGCCGCCGTGCTGGGTGGCGGAAAAGACATGCAGGACCGCGCCGTCGGCCAGGTTGCGCAGCACGACCTCGCCATCGTCGCCGGCAGTCAGGGCGCGGGCGCCGTCGGGCAGGAAGAGTGCCGTGCGCGCCATGTCCTTGTGGGCGCCGACGTCCCGGATCAGCGTGCGATTGTCGAGGTCCCACAGCTTGATCATGCGGTCTGTGCTGGCGGTCATGATGGAATGTCCGTCTGGCGAAACGGAAAGCCAGACGACCGCCTCATGGTGACCGTCCGCCTGCGTCGCCTGTTGCGGCGGCGTGGGCAGGGGGGCCGTGGTCTGCGGCGGCGCGGGCGGCTCGACGACTTCGGGCGGGGGTTCTGCGACCTCGACCGGCGGCATGGGCGGGGGAGAGGCAAGACCGGCGGGCGGCACCAAGTCCGGCCATGCCGTGTCGGGGCCGGACGGGGGTGCCGGAGGGGCCTCGGGGGCAACTGCCGGCGGCACGACGGGGGGAGGTTCGGCCGGAGCGGCTGGCGGCGCTTCCGCCGTCTGGCCGTCGCCGGGCTGCGTTGCCGCGGGTGGCAGGGGCAACTCTATCCCCTGCCCTTCCGGCGGCAGGCCGATCACGCTGTCCGCCGCGAAGGCGCCGGCGACCAGAAGCGGTACGACGAAGAGCAGCGGATGGGGGCGGCCATGCGTGGCGGGGCGGAGCTGTGCGTCGCGGCCGAACCGCTGCGCGTCAGCGGTGGCGGGGCCAGCCCGGCGTGCGCTCCACAGACGCGCCGCGCTGACCACGCAGGCGATGCCGCCCAGGAGAAGAGCCGCGATGCGCAGATAGGACAGGAGCGGAGCGCCACCCGCCGCGCCGGCGTCTGGCAGAGGCAAGGCGAGCCAGGCGGCGCGCAGGCAAAGCACCCCAACCGCCAGCGCGACTCCCGCGACTATCCGGTCGAACAGCCTTGCACCTTCCACGCCGACCTCCCGCGCCTGCCGTTCCGTTGCGGTATCCGACAGGATGGCGCGCTTTTTCGGGCGCGCCAAGTGCTTATGCGGCCGTGCTCGAAGAACGCTCAGGCGGGCGCGCGCAGATCCTGCGTGATGGTGCCGAAACTCCGGATTTCGGCGTCGTGCGGTTCGTCGCGCCAGGGCTCGGCCAGGCCCGCCTCGTACCAGTCGCGCATCGGGGCGAGTTCCCGGATCATCTGCGCATAGGCGTTGCCCGCCGGGCCGAAGTCCAGGCCATAGCTCAACGCGCGGAAGGTGACCGGCGCAAAGAAGGCATCGACCGCGGTAAAGGCCTTGCCGGCGAGGAACGGCCCGCCGAAGCGGGTGAGCCCCTCGCTCCACAGGGCGGTGATGCGGGCGATGTCGCGCTGAAGTCCCTCCGGGCGGGCGCGGAGCTCGACGCGCACGCCGCAGTTCATGCCGCAGATGGTGCGCAGGTCGGAAAAGCCGGAATGCATTTCCGCCGAAGCCGAGCGAGACCAGGCGCGGGCTTTTGCGTCGGCCGGCCAGACGCCGGCATAGGTGTCTGCCAGATACTCGATGATGGCCAGCGAATCCCAGACGACGGTGTCGCCGTTGACCAGGCAGGGCACGCGGCCGGAGGGCGAAAAGGTGGTGAAGTCGACATGTCCGGCCAGGCCCGCGAAGGGGACGAGCCGTTCCGTGAAGGGGATGCCCAGCATCTTCATGACCAGCCATGGCCGCAGCGACCATGACGAGTAGTTCTTGTTGGCGATGAATAGCTCGACCATGGCGGTGTTCCCTTCCTGTCCGGTTATCTGCGCGAATTCGAATACATGGACCACGAATAGACGATGAGCGCCGCCCAGATGAAGCCGAAGGCGACGGCGCGAAGGGTGGAAAAGGGCTCGTGAAACACGAAGACGGCGATGACGAAGACGATCGTCGGCGCGATGTACTGCATGATGCCGATGGTCGACAGGCGCAGCAGTTTTGCGCCATTGGCGTAGAGGATGAGCGGCACGGCGGTGACCAGGCCGGAGGCCAGCAGCAGCCATACGTCGGCGGCGCCTGTCTCGCCGAAATGGCCTTGTCCGCGTGTCCCGAGCCACAGGATGTAGCCGATGCAGGGCAGGCAAAGGATGAGGATTTCCAGGAAGAAGCCCTGCGCCGGGCCGATAGGCAGCGTCTTCTTGAACAGCGCGTAAAAACCCCAGCTGGTGGCGATGCCCAGCGACACCAGGGGAAGCCCGCCGCTTTCCCAGGTCAGGATGGCGACCGCGACGACGGCGAGCGCAATGGCGGCCATCTGGGCGCGGCTCAAGGCTTCGCCAAGTACCACGGCGCCGAGAAAGACGCTGAACAGCGGGTTGATATAGTAGCCGAGCGCCGCCTCGAGCGTGCGGTCGTTGCCGATCGCCCAGACGTAGAGGCCCCAGTTGACGGTCAGAACGCTTGCGGTCAAGCAGGCCATGGCAAGGGTGCGCCGCGACTTCAGGGCGACGCGGATGTCGCCGGTGCGGCGCAGCCAGAGAAGAACGGCGCCAGCGATCGGCACCGACCAGACGATGCGATGGGCGACGACTTCCGCCGCCGGAATATGCGCGAGCGCCTTCATGTAGAGCGGCAGGAAGCCCCAGAGCAGATAGGCCGACAGGGCGAAAAAGAAGCCGCGGCTGGTGTCGCCAGAGGGCTGGGTGGTCGCGTCGCTCGCCTCGGTCGCCATGTGCCGCATATGCACCGTAAGCGCCGCCGCCTCCAATGCAAACTTGTCATGGTGACGTCAATTTTGCTGATGCGAGGGCAGATCGGATAGACTTACATGCCGGGGAAGATAACGAATACATGGAAACCGTCATGATCGTGTGGGATGAAGCCAAGCGGTACGCAATTTTCGCTCCGCTCAAAATGCGTTCCGAGATGACGGCCCGTTGCGGAGACTTCACTCCGCCGCCACCAATCCCGCCATGTCGCGGTTCTTCATCAGCTTGAAGACGATCGAGTCCATCAGCGCCTGGAAGGAGGCGTCGATGATGTTGTCAGAGACGCCGACCGTCCACCAGCGCGCGCCGGAGCCGTCGCGCGATTCGATCAGGACGCGGGTGATCGCTTCCGTGCCGCCGTTGAGGATGCGCACCTTGTAGTCCACCAGTTCGAGATCGGCGATCTCGTGCTGGTAGCGTCCGAGATCCTTGCGCAGCGCGATGTCGAGCGCGTTGACCGGACCGTGGCCCTCGGCGACCGACATCCTTTCCTCGCCGTCGACGATCACCTTGACGATCGCCTCCGACACAGTCTTCAGCGCGCCATTGGCGTCGAAGCGGCGCTCGACCATGCAGCGGAAGGAGGTGACGTTGAAGAATTCCGGCACCGAATGCAGCATCTTTCGCGCCAGGAGCTCGAAGCTGGCATCGGCGCCTTCGTAAGCGTAGCCTTCCGCTTCGCGCTCCTTGACCACGGAAATCAGCGCGTCGAGGCGGTTGTCGTCCCTTGGCACCTCGATGCCGCGGCGGCGCAGCTCGGCCAGAAAATTCGCCTTGCCACCCTGGTCGGACACCATGACGCGGCGGCGGTTGCCGACCAGCTGCGGCTCGACATGCTCATACGTCTTCGGCTCCTTGGCGAGCGCGGAGGCGTGGATGCCGGCCTTGGTGGCGAAGGCGGAGGCGCCGACATAGGGCGACTGGGCCTCCGGCGCGCGGTTGAGCAATTCGTCGAAGGCACGCGAAAGCCGCGAAATTCCGGCGAGCGCCTCAGCCGTGACGCCGGTCTCGAAGCGCTCGGCAAAGGCCGGCTTCAGCGCAAGCGTCGGGATGATGGTGATCAGGTTGGCGTTGCCGCAGCGCTCGCCGATGCCGTTCAGCGTGCCCTGGACCTGGCGCACGCCGGCCTCGACGGCGGCGAGCGAATTGGCGACCGCCTGGCCGGTGTCGTCATGGGCGTGGATGCCGAGATTTTTGCCGGGAATGCCCGAGGCGATGACGGCTTCGACGATGGCGCGGATTTCCGAGGGCTGCGTGCCGCCATTGGTGTCGCAAAGCACGACCCAGCGCGCGCCGGCGTCAAAGGCGGTTTTCGCGCAGGCCAGCGCGTAGGCGGAGTTGGCTTTAAAACCGTCGAAAAAATGTTCGCAGTCGACCAGCGCCTCTTTGCCGGCAGCGCGCGCGGCCTCGACCGAGGCGCGGATGGCGTCGAGATTCTCGTCCTCGGTGCAGCCGAGCGCCAGGCGGACATGATAGTCCCAGCTCTTGGCGACGAAGCAGATCGCGTCGGATTTCGCCTGCAGGAGCGCGGCGAGCCCCGGGTCGTTCGACGCCGAGACGCCGACGCGCTTGGTCATGCCGAAGGCGACGAATCTTGCGCTGGTGGTGCGTTTTTCCGCGAAGAAGGCGGTGTCGGTCGGGTTGGCGCCGGGATAGCCGCCCTCGACATAGTCGATGCCGAACGCGTCGAGCATCTTTGCAATCGCGATCTTGTCCTCGACGGAGAAGTCGATGCCCGGCGTCTGCTGGCCGTCGCGCAGCGTCGTGTCGAAGAGGTGGAGGCTTTCGCGGGTCATGATGATCGTGCCGCAGCACCCCCCTCTGCCGGGGACGCCAGCAGGCCCTTTGCCGTCATCCTCGGGCTTGTCCCGAGGATCTGCTGTCGTTGCCAGCGACGCGAGACGCTGCGGCGCAAGAAGGTGGGGACCACTTGCCCACCGCCGCAGATCCTCGGGACAAGCCCGAGGATGACGGCTCTGGTGGGAACATGAAGGAGCCAACCATCGGCGGTGTCGACATGGTGGCTCATGATTTCCCCCCAAACCGGTCCGTCGCCCGAATGAGCTGGTCCAGGATGCCCGGCTCGGAATAGGCATGCCCCGCGCCTTCGATGAGGTGGAAGTCGGCCTCGGGCCAGGCCTTGTGCAGCGCCCAGGCGTAGCGGGCGGGGCATGGCATATCGTAGCGGCCATGCACGATCGTGCCGGGGATGCCCTTGAGCTTGTGCGCGTCGCGCAGCAGCTGTCCCTCCTCCAGCCAGCCGGCATGGACGAAATAGTGGTTCTCGATGCGGGCGAAGGCGAGCGCAAACTCGTCCTCGTGGAACTTGTCGCTGGTGGCGGGCTCCGGCAGGAGCGTGATCGTCTCGCCTTCCCACTGGCTCCAGGCGCGGGCCGCCTCAATCTGCGCCGCTTTGTCGTCGCCAACGAGGCGTTTTCTGTAGGCCGCCATCATGTCGCCGCGCTCGGCCACAGGGATCGGCGCCAGGAACCGCTCCCACTTGTCGGGGAACATTTCCGAGACGCCGAACTGGTAGTACCATTCGAGTTCCGCCCGGGTCAGCGTATAGATGCCGCGCACGACGAGTTCGGAGACGCGGTCGGGATGGGTTTCGGCGTAGGCCAGCGCCAGCGTCGAGCCCCAGGAGCCGCCGAACACCAGCCATTTCTCGAAGCCGGCCAGCTTTCGCAGCCGCTCGATGTCGGCCACCAGATGCCAGGTGGTGTTGGCGTCCAGCGAGGCGTGCGGCGTCGATCGTCCGCAACCACGCTGGTCGAACAGGATCACGTCGTAGAGCTTTGGGTCAAACAGCCGCCGGTGGCTTGGCGAAATGCCGCCGCCCGGGCCGCCATGCAGGAAGACCGCGGGCTTGGCGCCCTTCGTGCCGGAGCGCTCCCAGTAGATTTGGTGGCCGTCGCCGACGTCGAGCATGCCGGCCTCGAAGGGCTCGATCTCCGGATAGAGTTTTCGCAAATTGTCGGTCATGGATTGTTCTCTGGCGGCCAGGTGTCGGTGTCAAAATCGGGATGCTGGTAGGACACCAGCGTGGCGAGGAAGGGCGCGCTTTCGATGTCGGCCATGGTTTCCTCCTCGGGCAGGGAAGGAATGTCGTCGACATAGGGAAGCTTGCCCTCGGTGCCCCACTGGATTTTTGGCGCGATCTCTTCCGGCTCGTCGAAGACGGCGATGGCGAGCCCGACGCCATCGGGCGCGATGTAGGACAGCGGCGTGCCGCAGTTTTCGCAAAAGCCGCGCTGCGCATGGTTCGACGACTGAAAGTATTTTGGCGCGCCGCGCGTCCATTCCAGCCTGGCGCCGCGCACGGAAACCAGCGGCGCATAAAAATTGCCGAACGCCTTCTGGCACATCCGGCAGTGGCAGACCGAGGCGTCGCCCAGCGCACCCTCGACGCGGAAGCGCACCGCGCCGCACTGGCAGCCGCCGGAATAGCGTGGCGTGTTGTCTAGGCTCATGGCGTGCTCCTAGCCGATCGCGTGGTCGGGCGCATGGCAGACCGCCTCGATGTTGTTGCCGTCGGGGTCGAGGACGAAGGCGCCGTAGTAATCGGGGTGGTAGTGCGGGCGCAGGCCGGGCGGGCCATTGTCCGTGCCACCGGCAGCCATGGCGGCCGCGTAGAAGGCGTCGACCTCGGCGCGCGAGCGGGCGGTGAAGGCGACGTGGCGGCCGGGCCCCGGCTCGCCGCCCTCGCGCAGCCAGAAGCAGGGGTGGTCGCGGCCGTAGCCGACGACATGAAGGCCACCGGTATGGTCCGTCGGGACGCTCGTCAGCAGCGACCCGCCGAGCGCCGCGAAGGCTGCGTCGTAGAAGACTTTTGACTTTGCGTAGTCGGCGACGGCGATGCCGGTGTGGTCGATCATGGGAAAACTCCCTGCAAAAATGTCGCGGCGGCGTGCTTGCCAGATCCTTCCCCGTCCCGCCGGTCCGCGGGATGGCCGCGCAGCGGCGTACCGTCGGGGTGATCCAGCGCCCGCGTTGCGGCATCCGCCGCCGCGAGGCCGGCGGCGGCGACGATGTGGCTGCAGACGCCGTCCATGTCGCGCAGGACGTCGTCGTTCCAGAAGCGGAGGATGGTCCAGCCGTCCTCTGAAAGCCGCTGAGATCGGAGTTGATCTGCGAGACGCTGGGCGGATTCGCCGTGTTGGCTTCCATCAAGCTCGACGATCAGCCGCTGGGCTGCACAGGCAAAGTCGACGATGAAGCCCGCGACGGGAACCTGGCGGCGGAATCCGAGACCCATGAGACGATGCGCCCGAAGCTCGTTCCACAGTTTCAGTTCGGCTTCGGTCATGGCGCGGCGCATGGATTTCGCGCGGGCTCGGTTTTGAGGTGGCAGAGGCGTGTGCGGCATGGTCAGCGCGTCCCTCCGGCCAGCCGCATTGGATGGCCTGGCGCTCCACGGCGCCCCCCTCTGTCCTGCCGGACATCTCCCCCACGAGGGGGGAGATCACGCGCGTCGATGATGCGCCACTGACTGCTACGGATACAGGTCGCGGTCAGAATGTTTGATCGCAGAGCAGGACGGAGTGATCGCGACGGCTGAGAGACTGATCTCCCCCCTCGTGGGGGAGATGTCCGGCAGGACAGAGGGGGGCGCTGTCCCGCAAACCCGTCCGATTGCCTTTTGACCGAAGATCTCACCGCTTCACCTCCCAGGTGGTGATGCGCTCGCCGGTTGTGGGGTCCTTGCCGTCCTTGAGCTGGATGCCCTGCGCCAGAAGTTCGTCGCGGATGCGGTCGGCTTCGGGCCAGTTTTTGGCGGCGATGAGGGCGAGGCGTTCGGCCAACAACCCGGGCAATTTTTCATCCAAGCTGCCGTCATTGACTTCGGTTCGAAACAAATCAACCGAAGGACCGTCCTCGTATAATCCCATGAACTCCAAAGCCGCTCTCAATCTTCCGGCGGCCTTCGCTAAGTCAGGAGCGAATTGCCCTTTCCTGAGCTCCTTGCTCAGGGAATGCAGGACAGAAATCGCATTTGCAGTGGCTAGGTCATCCTCTAGCGCATCGACAATCTCCTGTGGGACTGCCTGAGGCATAGCAGCATGGGCTTCAACGTTCCAGTCGTAGAGCAGATTGCGCGCCTCAAACAACCTATCAGTCGTGAAATCAATAGGCTGGCGATAGTGGGTCATCAGCATGGCGAGCCGAAGCACTTTCCCGTGCCAGCGGGTATGGCCGAAGCTACGCGTCTCCAGCAATTCATGGATCGTCACAAAATTCCCGTCGCTCTTGGACATTTTTTTGCCCTCGACCTGCAGGAAGCCGTTGTGCATCCAATAGTTGGCCATGACCGGCGTGCCGTGGGCGCAGCGGGACTGGGCGATTTCGTTCTCGTGGTGGGGGAAGATGAGGTCGAGGCCGCCGCCGTGGATGTCGAAGATTTCGCCGAGATAGGCGGCCGACATCGCCGAGCATTCGATGTGCCAGCCGGGGCGGCCGCGGATTGGCTTTACCTGGCCGCCAGGGAGCGCGAAGGAGGCGTCCCAGCCGGGCTCGGCGGGCGACGACTGCTTCCACAGGATGAAGTCGCCGGAATTCTTCTTGTGCGCATCGACGGCGATGCGGGCGCCGGCCTGCTGCTCGTCGAGATTGCGCTTGGAGAGCTGGCCGTAGTCGGCCATCGATGCGGTGTCGAAGAGGATTTCGCCTTCCGCCTCATAGGCATGGCCGCGGTCGATGAGAGATTGAATCAGCGTGACCATATCGGCCTTGCCGTCGGCGCGGGGCAGGACGAACTCGGTGGCGCGGGGCTGGTGGGTCGGGGCCAAGCAGCCGAGCGCGGAGACATCCTTCTGGTACTGGTCGTAGGTCGGCTCGGTGACTTTTCGGATCGCCTCGTTCAGCGACAAGCGGCCGGCGTCGATCTCGGCGCCGAAATCGCGCAGGGCGCGCGCGTTGATCTTGTCGTCGACGTCGGTGATGTTGCGGACATAGGTGACGTGGTCGGCGCCGTAGAGATGACGCAACAGACGGTAGAGCACGTCGAAGACGATGGCCGGGCGCGCATTGCCGATATGGGCGTAGTCATAGACGGTGGGACCGCAGACATAGAGGCGGACGTTGTCGGGATCGATGGGGCGAAAATCCTCCTTCGACCGCGTCAGCGTGTTGTAGAGCCTCAAACCCTTCGATGCCGTCATCGATGTCCCCGGTCCGGTTCACGAAGCCTTCGCGCACAGTGCACAAGCGGCCTCCAGCCTGCTGGCCGGGGCGTTTTTCGGGGGGCGGAGAGAAGACGAAAACGACCGGACCAGCGCAAGCGCTAGGCGATAATGCAAATGCCGCAAATGGCAAAGGTCGTTGTCATGGCCGGGTTATCGCGCATTCGGTGGCGTGGCGTCAAGGCGGGCATGCTGTTGCCGTCGCCTGCCTGCCGAGCCCCCTCTCCACCTGGCCAAGTCTGTCCTCGGGCCTACCAAACGCAAGACCCGGGGCTCGGTACCCTACCCCGTTGAGAGGGACGAAGACAGCGCCGGCGATGACATGCCAGTCACATTCCGATCGGGAGCGGACCGGTGTGCGTCGGTTCCGTTACAGAGCACGTCGCGACGCGGCAAGAGACGGTTACGCAGCCGGCTTATCCAGAAAAGGCCTGGCGCAGCGGAGGCTGCAGGCGGCGTTGTGGCAATGCCACACCGTCAAGTTTTTCGTAAACATGTCTATACATGAATTCGCGGAATATCGGACACAAGACGGGCGGCGTCACGATTCGGTCTCATTCGACCATCATCCGACGAAGCAAGAAACGGCCACCAGAGGAAATGAAATGTCAGTCCTGAAAAGCGATGCAGACCGCGCCCGCGCTCAATATGAATCGCTTTCGCAGCATTACCGCGCCATCGGTCCGGCCGCGATCCTTGCCGCAGTGCTTGCCGTCAAGAAGAAGACGACGCTATCGACCCAGACCAAGCCCGCCTGACAGGCGTCTGCGGGTTTCAGCTCTGCAGGCCGACGCGGCCGCTGACGAAATCCCAGATCGCGCGCCTGATCTCGGCATCCTGCAGTTTCGCGACCGGGATGTAGAAGACGAGGTCGCTGCCCCTGGCGAGCGTGATGACGCCATCATGCTCCTCGACGCGGTCGAAGGCGCTCCACAGAAAGCGCTCGAAATCGCCGTTCGAAATGGCGATGAGCGCCTTCTCGTCGAAGGCGAATGTCTTGCGGCCCGGCAGCACATCCGGGTAGAGCGCCGCGCCCTTCGGCGCGAAAGCCGCCGCGCTGCGGATGGCGGGCTCGTCGGCGGCGGTCAGTTCGACTGAGAATTCCTTGATCATCTTTGGCCTTGCCCCTGCATTATCGCCGGATTGCTGTCCGGTCTCTTGAGGTATCGGCCTACAGGCAGGGGCTGAAAACGTCCTTAAAGAAGCCTCATCTGGCGGTCGTCCGCGGCAACTTCCTTCGGCTTTGGTTCATCAAGTGTAACCGGCGCGGCCTTGTCGAGCAGGTCGGGGCCGATATTGGCGACCTTGTTGACACGGTCGGAAACCGGGATGGTCTCGAAGAAGCCGTCGTCGGCCGGGCGCAGCAGGTCGGCCACGTCGCGCGGCTCCTGCGTGCGGCAGTCGAGCCAGCGCGCATAGTCCTGCGGGGCGATGACCACCGGTGCCCGGTCGTGGATAAAGGCCGTGTCGTAGCCGGCATGCGTCGTCAGAATCGCTGCCGTGTCGATTTCCGAGCCGCCGGGCTCCGCATAGGTCTCCATGAGCGCGGCGAAGGCGACGATGCCGCCACCCCGGGGCCGCACCCAGAAGGGCTGGCTCTTCCTGCCGTCGCGCTTCCATTCGAAGAAGCCGCTCGCGGGTACCAGCGCGCGGCGGTGGCGCATGGCGGCGCGAAAGGCGGGTTTTTCGATCGCGGTCTCGGCACGCGCGTTGATCATCAGCGGCAAGGCTTTCGGGTCCTTGGCCCAGCCCGGGATGAAACCCCAGCGCACCAGCATGGCGCGGCGGTCCGGCAGGTTGGAGCCGGGTTCGTGCGGCGGGGCGGCGATGACGAGCAGGATGGGCTGCGTCGGCGCGATGTTGTAGCGCGGCGGAAAATCCGCGAGGTCGTCGACGATGGCGAAATGCGCCGCGAGTTCCTCGGGCGTGACGGCCAGTGCAAAGCGTCCGCACATGAAGCGGGTTCCGATTGATCTTGCGCCGACAAGTGTGGTGTCGGACAAGGGTGGTGACAAGCCCTGCCCGCTCCGGCAGGACGAGGATACCGTCGACCGTGGCCGACATCATCGCCATCCCTGCCGTCTCCGTCGCGCTGACACGCGGCGACCGCATCCTGCTCGTCAAGCGCGGTCGCGCACCTGCGCTTGGCTTCCATGCCTTCCCGGGCGGACGGGTAGAGGAAGGCGAGACGCTGGAAGATGCGGCGCGTCGCGAACTTCTGGAGGAAACCGGGCTGACGGCCGGCGCACTCGCCCCGGTGGCCGAGATCGCCATTGCGCCGCGGGCCGGCGATCCGGCGGTGCATTTCCTGCTCACCGTGTTTTCCGGCGCGGCAGGCTCAGGCGAGCCGGTCGCGGCGAGCGATGCCGCGGAAGCGGCCTTCTTCACGCGGGCAGAACTCGACGGCCTGCTCTTGGTGGACAACATCGTCGAGATCGCCGAAAAACTGCTTGCCGACCCGGCCAAGCGCGGCTGACCGCGCGGCGTTTGCCTTGCGGCCGACAAAATGATCGGCCACAAGGCGGCATGGGGCGGGTTTCGACGGTCACGATAGCCATGCTGGCGGTTTTCTGCGCGGGTTTCGCAACTCCGGCGCGTGCGATCGACGCGCCTTTCGAAGCGGGGCTGCTCCGGCTTTCCGAAGTGCTGGGATCGCTGCACTTCCTGCGCAATCTGTGCGGCGAGAAGAGCGACACCTGGCGCGGCCAGATGGAAAAGCTGCTCGAGGCGGAAAATCCCGACCCGGCGCGCCGAGCGCAGCTGACCGCGAGCTTCAACCGCGGCTACCGATCCTTCGAGGGGACCTATTCGAGCTGCACTGCGTCGGCTACCGAGGCGATCAACCGCTACATGAAGGAAGGCGAGGCGCTGACCCGCGATATCGCCATCAAATTCGGCAATTAGCACTCCGTTAACTTTTTCGGCAAAGCAGGCGCACAGCGCGGATCGAGTGTGCTACGAGTGTTAATGGGACATTAAAATTTTGAATCAAGTTGACCCGAAACGCCGGGTCAGAGCTTGAAGAGGGTGGCGAGTTGGCAACTGAACACGGCATGAGCGACATCGATGCGCTGGTGCGCGAAGAGAAGCGCCTGACGGCGGTAGAATGCCACAGCGAGGCCTGGGCCGAGGGAATCGCAGCCGGGATCGAGCCGGAGATCATCGCAGAGGCGGCGCTTTCGACGGCGTTCAGCGAGATGCTGCGCTCAGGCGGCGAAGACAACGTGCTGGCGCTCCTGGAGCGGATGCGCGAAAAAGTGGTCGCTGGCGCCTTCGCGCCGAATCACGTGCGGCACTGACACCTCCCGAAGGCCGCAATTTCAGTATAGTCTGGCCACGGACGAGCGGCACATTGCCGTGCGCCTCGGAGATTTCGACTTGATGACTTCCCTTTCGCCCCGCGGCGGGCGCAAGCAACTGATCCGCCAGATCGCGCTGGCGGCCATGATGGCCACGGCGGCAAGCCTGGCAGCTGCGCCGCAAGCCCTGGCGCTGAGCGAGATCAAGCGCGAGGACCTGCCTGCCCCGGCATTGCCGGCAGCACCCGGGCCGATGGACGAAAATCCCGAAAAGACGGTGCCCTTGCCCGACCCGATCGAGCCGTCGACCGCCGGCGATCCCGACAAGACCGGCCCGACGACGCCGGCCGTGCCAGCGGCGCCGGTCGACGAGACCGACGCGGACGAGCGGCTGCCGGAAATCCAGTATGATCTCACCCGGCTGCCGCCCGAGGTGAGCCGGACCAGAAGTCTCATCCTGGAGGCCGCAAGGTCCGCCAATCCCGACCTTCTGCGCCCGCTTCTCGGCGGCGGCGACGACACGACCCAGCTGTCGCTGGGCGAGATCGAGGGCGACCCCATCGCGTTCATCAAGGGCCTGTCGGGCGACCCCGACGGGCTCGAGATCCTCGCCATCATGGAAGAGGTGCTGAATGCCGGTTTCGTGCATCTCGACATCGGCACGGCCGAGGAACTCTATGTCTGGCCCTATTTCTTCGCCATCCCGCTGGAAAAGCTGACCGCGCCGCAGAAGGTCGAACTGTTCAAGATCATCACGGCCGGAGATTACGAGGAGATGAAGAGCTTCGGCTCCTACATCTTCTACCGCTTCGGCATCACGCCGGCCGGAAAGTGGGCGTTTTTCGTGGCGGGCGACTAGGGCCGGTGCGTCCTTCGAGGCTCGCCCTCGGACCGTGGCGCCCCGCCGATCAGCGCTTTGCGGGCTCGCACCTCAGGATGAGGAGCATTGTGCTGCGCCCCCCTTTCCTGCCGAATCGTAAAACCAGACAGTCTGAGGCTGTACACGGACCCAATTCTCGAAGTTGTGAGTAAGCGTTGCGCGACCGCCCTCATCCTGAGGTGCGAGCCCGCACCGCGCGTCCAGCGTCTGCACAGTTTTCGCCGGGCGAGCCTCGAAGGACGCACGTCCTCATACGGGAAGCGCCTCGGAAAACCGGACAGGCTTGCCCTGCCCCGGCGTGACGATGGCGCCGTCCCACATGACGCGCAGGCCCCTGACGACGGTGCCCACGGGCCAGCCGGTGACCCGCTTGCCATCATAGGGCGTCCAGCCTGCCCTGGAGCCGGCCTGGGCGTTGGTGATCGTCTCCGAGCGCTTCATGTCGACGATGGTGAGGTCGGCGTCATAGCCGGCGGCGATGCGTCCCTTGCCGGCCATGCCGAAAATGCGGTTGGGGCCGTGGCTGGTCAAGTCGACGAGCCGCTCCAGCGACAGGCGGCCGGCATTGACGTGGTCGAGCATGATCGGCACCAGCGTCTGGACGCCGGTCATGCCGGATGGCGACCCGGGATAGGGCTTTGCCTTCTCCTCCAGCGTGTGCGGCGCATGGTCGGAGCCGAGCACGTCGACAATGCCCTGCGAGACACCGCGCCAGATGCCGTCGCGGTGGCGGCTGTCGCGCACCGGCGGGTTCATCTGCAGGAGGGTGCCGAGGCGGCCATAGTCGTCGGCCGACAGCGTCAGGTGATGCGGCGTCGCCTCGCAGGTGGCGACATCCCTGTGGTCGCGCAGGAAAGAGATCTCCTCCGCCGTCGAGATGTGCAGCACATGGATGCGGGCGCGCGCGGCACGCGCAATGCGCACCAGGCGCTCGGTGCAGGTAAGTGCCGCAATGGCGTCGCGCCAGACCGGATGCGAGGACGGATCGCCGGCGATGCGCTCGTCGATGCGCTCGCGCAGGCGGTATTCGTCCTCCGAATGAAACGCGGCGCGGCGGCGCGTGTTGGCGAGGATCGCATGCACGCCCTCGTCGTCCTCGACCAGAAGATCGCCGGTGGACGAGCCCATGAACACCTTGATGCCGGCCGCACCCGGCAGGCGCTCCAGTTCGCCGACATCGGCGGCGTTGTCGCGGGTGCCGCCGACCCAGAAGGCGAAGTCGCAATGCATGCGGCCGGTGGCGCGCGCGACCTTGTCGGCCAGTGCCGCCTCGCTTGTCGTGAGCGGGCTGGTGTTGGGCATCTCGAAGACCGCGGTGACGCCGCCGAGCACGGCCGCGCGGGACCCCGTCTCCAGGTCTTCCTTGTGCTCCAGGCCGGGCTCGCGGAAATGCACCTGGCTGTCGACGACGCCAGGCAGGATGTGCAGGCCGTGACAGTCGATCGTCTCGCCGGCCGAAGCGTTGCCGAGATCGCCGATGGCGGCGATTAGTCCGGCGGTGACGCCGATGTCGCGCAGGCCGATACCGTCCTGGTTGACCACCGTTCCGCGTTTCAGGATGAGGTCGAATGTTGCCGTCATGGGTCCGTCGCCGCCCTTGCCCGCACTGTCGCCGGGGCTTACGTAAAGGCGCCGACAATTGCAAGTTAGAGCGCCCAAGCCATGCCCACAGCCACCCTCGACGACCGCGCCATCATCTCTGTCACTGGCGCGGATGCCGAGCATTTCCTTCAGAACATACTGACCACCGACCTCGACGCGCTGGAGGCCGGCGCAGCCAAGCCCGGCGCGCTTCTCTCGCCGCAGGGCAAGATCCTGTTCGATTTTCTCATATCGCGCGATGGCGCTGGTGGATTTGTGCTCGACTGCCGCGCAGACATCACCGACGACTTCCTGCGCCGGCTGATGCTCTACCGGCTGCGCGCCAAGGTCGAGATCGCCAAGCGCGATCAAGGCGTTGTGACGGTTGCCTGGGGACGTGATTCAACGGCTTCGCGAAACGATTCCGCCGATGCGGGAACGGATGTGACGCGGCTGCGGGATACGCGGTTCATGGCTGAGCCGGTTGATCGCATCTATGGCACCACAGCCGCGCCCGCCACCTCGGCAGCAGACTGGCAGGCGTTCCGCATCGTCAGCGGCGTGCCGGAAAGTGGCGCCGACTATGCGCTCGGAGACGCCTTTCCGCATGACGTGCTGCTCGACCAGACGGGCGGCGTCGGCTTTCGCAAGGGCTGTTATGTCGGCCAGGAGGTGGTGTCGCGCATGCAGCATCGCGGCACGGCGCGGCGGCGGTTCCTCATCGCCAGCGCCGCCACGCCCCTGCCCGCATCCGGCACGGAAATCCGTGCGGGGGAACGGCCTATCGGAACGCTCGGCTCCGTGGCGGGCAATGCAGGCCTGGCGCTGGTGCGCATCGACAAGGTGAAGGCGGCGCTGGACGACGGCCTGCCGATCACGGCCGACGCGGTGACGCTGACGCTCGCCATTCCCGCCTGGGCGAGCTTCACCCTGCCGCAGGATCCGCCCGCAACGGAGGAAGGCTGATGGCCGACCGGGCCGGCGCGCCGGCCCGCGCGTGGCAGCGCATGCTGTCGGGCCGGCGTCTCGACCTGCTCGACCCGTCGCCGCTCGACATCGAGATTTCCGACATTGCACACGGGCTCGCGCGCGTCGCGCGCTGGAATGGGCAGACCGCCGGCGACCACGCCTTCTCGGTAGCGCAGCATTCGCTGCTGGTCGAAGAGATTTTCCGTCTGCAAACGCCCGACTCGACGACCGAGCAGCGGCTTGCCGCGCTCCTGCACGATGCCGCGGAATATGTGATCGGCGACATGATCTCGCCGTTCAAGTCCGCCGTGGGCGGCGATTACAAGGCAGTCGAGACCAGGCTGCAGCGCGCCATCCACATGCGTTTTGCACTGCCGCCGGAGATGAGCGAGACGTTGCGCCGGGCGATCAAGCGCGCCGATCAGGTCGCGGCCTATTTCGAGGCGACCGTGCTCGCCGGCTTTTCAGTCGCCGAGGCAACGCAATATTTCGGCCGGCCGCGTGGGATTTCGCGAGACAAGGTTGACCTAGAGCCGAAGCCGATCAAATCGGTCGAGGTTGCGTTTTTACAACGCTACCAAGCCTTGGTTATCGGGCGATAGCCTAAGCCGGAACGAATTTTGCGGGCCGGCCCGCGATGTTCCAAGATGCCATCTCTTCAATTCGCTCCCTTGTGGGGAGGGTGAGGGCCTCCCGTTCCGAGTGCCCTTCGTAGATCTTCTTTTCGATCATCCATCCCTGAAATGTCGAGTAATCCGAAATGATGCGCGACGGCCCCGCAGCCGATATTCCCGCTTCGACCCTGAAGAAATCACGAACTTTGCGGATCACGAGTTCGTAGTCGCCGCGATGATGCTCTACGTCCTGTCCGGCCATGTCGGAGAGGGACTTCTTCAGATCGTACTGCGTTTCCTCAAAGATCAAGAATTTCTTCAAGTTGTACGGCTTGTTTCCGGATTGTCTCATGCCAAAATCCACGCCGAGTTCGAACGGCATGTTCATTCGCAGGAACTCGTCAGCGGATGTGGATTTGCAGCGTGAAAGATCGTGGACCGAGTATTTCGCGCTGCGGATCATTTCGATGATCTTGTCGAGACGATTCTCGCCGCTTTCCAGCCGTTCATTGGCGAGGCGAGGTACAAATCCGAAATATACGATGCAGAAGACGGCCGCCTCCAGCAGCGGCGCATAGCGGTCATCGAACGGGCAGTTCACGAAGACGGTTCTGTCGAAGGCCGCCACAACAGGATTCAGCCCTTTGGCGGATAAGGATCATTTCCATACGAACGCCGCTCGCGGATGCGACCATCTTTGCCGTGAACGTAAAGCTCGGTCCCGTGTCGCACGGCTTTTGCGCGCGCGTGGTCCACGGCCTCCCCCTGCGTTGCGAAGGTATCGCTTGCCCGTGTCGCACCTGCCGTGCGGACGCTCCACTTCCCTCCGCTGGGAACAACATGAAGGCCTTTTCGATCCATGATCATGCCTCGCCAATCTCGGCACCAATATAGTTGGTTTGGCGGTTTGGTCAAAGGCTGGATCTACCGCCCCTGCCGCTCCAGCCTATCCAGGAACCACTGCGTCAGGCGCACCCAGACCTCGTCCTTCTCGCCCGAATCCTCGCAGCCATGGTCGAGATTGGGATTGTCGTTGACCTCGATGACGAAGACGCCGTCCTTGGTCTCTTTGAGGTCGACGCCATAGAGACCGTCGCCGATGCAGCGCGCGGCGCGCACGGCGGTGTCGACGACATGGGCAGGCGTCTCCTTCAGTGTGAAGGTCTTGAAGCCGCCCTCGTCGGGCTTGCCGCTGGGCTTGTGGTTGACGATCTGCCAGTGCTGCTTGGCCATCAGGTAGTGGACGGCAAAAAGCGGCTGGCCGCCGAGCACGCCGATGCGCCAGTCGAACTCCGTCGGGATGAATTTCTGCGCGATCAGCAGGTCGGAATCCTCCAGCCAGAGTTCCGCAAGCGCCTTCAGCTCGGCGAAGTTGGCGGCCTTCTTGACGCCGCGCGAAAAGGAGCTGTCGGGAATCTTCAGGACGAGCGGGAAGCCCAGCGTATCGGCCGCGACCTGCAGGTCGGCGGGGCCGGCGATCATGACGGTGGGCGGCACCGGCACCTTGTTGAAGGCCATCAGCTCGTTGAGATAGACCTTGTTGGTGCAGCGGATCATCGACAATGGATCGTCGATGACCGGCATGCCCTCCTGCTGGGCGCGGCGGGCAAAGCGGTAGGTATGATTGGAGATCGCCGTCGTCTCGCGGATGAAGAGCGCGTCGTAATTGGCGAGCTTGACCAGGTCGCGCTTGGTGATCGGCTCGACCTCGACGCCCATCTTCTCGGCAATGCGCGCCCAGTGGCGCAGCGAGCTGATGCTGGAGGCCGGCAGTTCCTCGTTGGGATCCACCAGCGTGGCAAAGGTGTAGCGCGCGGGCGTGCGGGTCTTGGTGTCGCGCCATTCGCGGTTGGTGTAGGCCTCCAGGCTTGCCAGGAAGCGCGGCTTCTCATCCGGCGTCAGGCGCCCGAGCGGGTGGAAGCCGATCCTGTGGACCGATGCCCAGCGCTGGCTCTCCTTGATGACGACTTCGAGCGCGGGCGCGCGGAACCAGTCGAACAGGAGTTTGGCAAAACGATCCCACGCCTTGGACGGACCGATGCCGAAGAAGAAGGTGGCCTTGGCCGGAAACGCGCCGCCGAGATCCTTGCGGCACTTGTTGAGCGCGACCTCGAGTTCCGGCAGTGCATGCTCGTAGAGCTTGTGCTCGGACAGGTCGATCATGGTCTCGACCGTAGGGATGACCTTGTGGCCGCGCGAGCCGGCGAGCAGCGAGGCATAATAGCCGCGGCTCTGGTAGGCGTAGCTGTTGGACAGGTTGATGACCTTCGGGCGCTGGGCGCGAAACAAAGCGGGGTGCGCGAGGTAGTCGCGGTTGGTGATGATCTTGTGGGGCGTGTCGACCTGCTCGAGGTCGCTCTGGCGGCCGGTGAGGATGACCCATGTCATGGACGGATGCGCTCTCGACGTTTGATCCGTGCCGCCTGGCTGCCGGACTTGCTGAACGGAAACAATGATGTCACGGGGCCACGGTTCCCGTGCCGGGGACCGCCTGGGTCGGCACAAGCGGCCTTTCGAAGCGCAGCGCCATGGCACCGTCCTCGTAGTAGTCGGGCACCTGGTCGAAGAGCCGGTAGCCGGACTTCTGGTAGAGCGCGATGGCGCGCGCATTGTCGGCGCGCACTTCCAGCCTGAGCCCGCGGCAGCCGCGCGTCGCGGCGGCGGTTTCGGCGGCGGCCAGGAGCAGCCTGCCGACGCCCGACCGTCCGGGTGCGGCGGCCAGGGAATAGAGCCGCGCTCTTCTGCTCGCGGTGCGAAACAGGACGACGCAGTAGCCGGAAAGCGCCGGGCCGTCGCTTGCGACCAGCACCTCGGCGGTGGGCGAGCCCAGCATGGCCCGGAAACTCCTCGATGAAATGCGGTCGGCATCGAACACGGCATTCTCGACCGCGACGAGTTCGGCAATGTCCGAGAGATGGGCCGGGCGGATGGCGGCGGGCATGGAGGCCGAAAAACCTCAATCGAAGCGATGGCGAAGGTCGGGCCAGCGGTGCTCCGGCACGCGCATCCCAACGCCCGAAAGTCCGGCGTCCAACGCGCTATCGCGCCGCGATTCTGGCTGAATTGTGACTCCCCGAACGAGCCGGGCAGCGCGCGGCGGGATCGCGTTTCGACCCTAGCGGGCGGCGCGCGTGAGAAGCCGCTGGTAGAACAGGCCGATGCCGATGAGCACGACGCCGAGCCCGATGAAGGAGAGCGCGCGCAGCACGCCTTCGAGCTCCGACATGTCGAACAGGAACACCTTTGCGACCGCGATGGCGATGAGGGCGGCAGACGCCAGGCGTATGACGGTGGAAGTGGTGCGCACCCCGACGACCAGCAGGGCAACGCCCATAGCAAGCCAGAGCGCGGAGTAGGAATAGGTCTCCCACTGGCCGAGACCGCTCCAAAGGCCGATGAATTCGCCCTTGAACAGCCGGCGTACCGACAGCGTGGCGTAGACGAACAAAAGCACGGCGGCGGTCAGGCCCAGCATCTGCGCGTACCAGCGCGGACGTTTGCCGCGCGCGTAGAGTGCGACGGCGCCGGCCGTGACGGCCGGCAGGAGATAGGCGAGGAACAAGAGGTTGAAGACCGGAATGCTTCCCGTCGCCTCGTCGGTGAAGAGCGGGTTGAGGACGACGAGGTGCAGCGTGGCGATGGACGCCACCGAACCGATTGCCGCGGCGAGCGAGCCGATGCGCAGGACGGAACTGGGCGAGCGCATGTCGAGCGCGATCAGGATCGCGCCGGCACCCAATGCGATCAGGCTGTAGATCGACTGTTCGGCAAGCGTCGGCGCATCGCTGTTGATGATGCCGCCATTCATCGCATGACGCACCAGCATGGCGAGCGTCAGCAGCGCAAACAGCGCGGCGGCCGCCTCCATGACCAGGCGCGGGCGCCCGGCGGTGGTGCGCGAAAGCTGCCAGGCGGCAAAGCCGAAGGCGAGCGCCGGGATGCCGTAGCCTGGCAGCAGCGCGTTGAAGACCGGCGTGGTGGAGAGGAAGGCGGCGCCGACGATGGTCGGATCGGCGGCGATGCGCAGCAGCGTGACGATGACGGCGGCGACCGAGAGGCCGCCGAGCACGGGGTAGCGGCGCAGGCGCGTGGCGAGCGCGGGAAGCACCGCCGAGGCACCGACGAGGATGGTGGTGAGCGCCGAGCCGAAGGCCATGTGCAGCATCAGCAGGAAGGCCGCCCCGGATGCGCCGAGCGCGACGCCGACGGCGTTGCCGCCCGAGAGCGGCGGCGCTTCCCTTCGCGAAATGGCTTCGCCACCCGCCGCGAGCGCGACCGCAAGCGCCAGGGCCAGGATTGCACGCAGGAGATCGCGATCTGGATTGCCGAAGGCGACCCACAGCGCAAGCAGGATGAAGACCGGCACGATGCCGGCAAAGGCCGAGAAACAGGTCGCGGCGACGGGCTGGTCGGCAACCAGCGCGCGGGCCTTCCAGAGCCCGACGCCGAGGAACAGGAGGCCGAGGAGCGCGCCGATGAGGCCGAGTGGACCAGGCCCGGCGACGGCAGGGAAACCCGTAACGGACAGGTTCTCGCCCATCATCTCGAAGGCGAAGTCGCCGCCGAAGCCGACGCGCAGCCAGGCCAGCAGCGTCGCGATGCCGGCGCCGAAGAGGAGCGGCAGCGCAGCCGGTCGCCAGGCGGCAAGCGCCAGCATGGCGGCGATCAGAAGCGCGCCGTATTGCGGACCGCCGAGCGTGCCAAATTTGACGTCGACAAGGAGCGCGAAGGCGGCGAGGCCGATGAAGAAGGCGGGCACCGCGGCGGGGAAGATGTTGGATGGGGCCGGGTCGCGTCGGTCGAGCATCGGGATGAGGCTGCCCAGCCAGAGAAGCGCGAGGCTCGCCAGCATCACCGCGTTGATGAAGAGCACGATCCAGAGGTTGGTCGGGCTGACATCGGCCATGTAGACGAGGCACCAGAGGCCCGTGCCGGCAAAGGCGGCGGAGACGAGCGGGCGCCAGCTGCGGATGCGGGCAACCGCGGTGGCCGAAGCCAGCACGACCGCGAGATAGATGAAGAGCGCCCAGTGGCTGGGCGCCTGCGATGCGACCAGCAGCGGCGTGGCGAGCGCGCCGAGAAGCCCGATGCCGGCCAGCGCCTGGCCATGGATGAGCGCGAGAACGATGGAGCCGAGCCCCAAGGCACCGAGAAGGAGGAAGGCCAGAGCGGGCCCGATGAAGCCGTAGAGCGCATGGGCCGAATAGACCGTGCCGAACAGGACAAAGATGCCCGACGCCGTGAGGATGGCGGGAATGTAGGCACCCGCGGCACCCTCGACGGGGAGGCGGTAGCCGGTGCGGCGGATGAACTCGCCGCCGACGACCAGAACGAGGCCGAGCAGCGCGGCGAGCACGATGCGCGCGGCGGGACCAAAGAAGCCTGCCTCGATGGAATAGCGCACGAGGAACAGCCCGCCCAGCGCCAGCGCGATGCCGCCGACCCAGACCGCCCAGCGCGTGCCGAGCGCGGTCTCGATGTCGGGTTTTTTTGCAGATGGCGGCGCGGCGGTCGGCGGCGGACCTGCCGTGTCGGCGGAGCCGGGTGTCGGTCCGTCCTCCGGGGTAGGCTCGGGCGCGGCAGTCCAAGGACCTGCGGGCGCGGTTTCCTCGACAACATCGGAAGCTGCTTCCGGGCTGGCATCCGCGGGAGCGGCGTTGGCCGTCGCGGCCCTGGTCTCGGCGCCGGGAACGGCGGCCGTCTGCGTGGCTAGGACGTCGGCAACGGGCCTTGGCGCGGACTGCGACAGCACGAGAGAGCGCAGCGCGCCGATCTCGCGTTCGAGCAGGCCGATGCGGCCGTTCTGGCGCGCCACGACCACGATGAGGCCGACGAGCGCGATCAGGCCGACAAAGCCGAACAGGCTATCGATATACACCCGGACCCCCTCGCCCGCACGATCCTGTCAACATCACGCCGTTGTGGACGATGCACGCGGCCGGCGCAACCGCCACGGGCACGCCCGCCAGAGTCCGACGACGGAATGCACGCTGCCGGCAATGTCTCCCCGGCAGTTCCGCGCCCCTCAATGGCGCATCAGAGGATCATGGCGGCGGCGGGGGCTGGTTGGGGTCGAGCGGCAGTATACCAAAATTCCCGTTCGGGTTGCCAACGATGGTGTTGTCCCCGATCGAACCGCCTACAGGCGCGGCAACGCCCCTGGAACCGTTGCCGGAAAGGGTGTTTCCCAGCACGAGAATTCCAGTTCCAACGGGCTGTACGCCCGTAAAACCGTTACCCGCGACAATGCTGTTCTCGACGCGACAGAAGTTCTTGCACTCGATGCCATTGAAGGCGCTTCTGGAAAAATTGCTGAGGGAAACCGAGGCGAAGTCCCTTGCAAGGACAGCGCTTTGATTGTCGACTATTCTCATGCGCTTCACCGTGAGCGCGTCTGCGGAGAAGGCGTTGATCCCGGCTGAGAAGCCGCGGATGGTGCCGTTCTTGACCGTCAGCGCGCGTTGGGTGGCGATGATTGCCGAGAAGGCCACGCCGCTGCCCGCCATGCGGAAGCCGGCGAGGTCGATGGTGACTTCCGGTGCGGTGACGGTGATCCCGCTGACGGCGGTGGTGACCAGCAGGTTGGACGCAAGGCGGTAGCTGCCGGATACGGACAGCGTGATGGGGAAACCGGGCGTATCGCCCGGCGTCACGCCGCCGGCCAGCGCGTCGGCCTGGGTGATCAGCACCACGCCATTGTCGAGCGTGACGGCGGAGGCCGGCGCGGCGGCAAGGAGGGCGGCGAGGCCGAGGAGGGTTGCGGCGATGCGGTTCATGGCAGATGCCCATCCAGGAGTGATGCGGGTCATTGGCTTCCTCTCGTCGCCGTCGCTTGATTTTCCGCAGCGTGGTCCCGGGCATCACGGAGGCGGTGGCGGCTGGTTGGGGTCGAGCGGCAGGAGCGTTGCCTGACTCGGATTGGTGTTGCCTATGAAAACGTTATCGCCGATAGAAACAGAAAAACTGCCTACGATCGGAGCGGTGAAATTAGATGCAGTGTTCCCGATCACCAAGCCGCCCACCCCCTGTGGATTGATGGCAGGATAACCATCGTCCTTTCCGGCAAGTATATTGTTTCTTACTATGCAGTATTTGAAGCATAATACGCCTGTATATTTGTTGCGAGAGATATTGCTATTTGACACTATTGTATAGTCGGCACCATATATAGAAGTATCTGTTAGGTTGTTAGGGTTGTCAACGATTCGCATCCGATCTACCGTCAGGTTATTGGCAGAAGCCACTGCGTAGCTGGTGAATCCCCGTATAGTCCCATTTTTTACGGTCAGCGCGCGCTGGAAGCTGCTGATGGCCTCCAATCCCACCCCGCTTCCCGCCATGCGGAAACCGGCCAAGTCGATCGTCACTTCCGGCGCATTGACGTCGATCCCGTTGACGGCTGTATTGACCAGCAGATTGGACGCAAAGCGATAGCTGCCGGAGACGGTGAGCGTGATGGGGAAACCGGGCGTGTCGCCGGGTGTGACGCCGCCGGCGAGCGCGTCGGCCTGGGTGATCAGCACCACGCCATTGTCGAGCGTGACGGCGGAGGCCGGCGCTGCGGCAAGGAGGGCGGCGAAGCCGAAGATGGCTGCGGCGGCGATGCGGTTCATGGCAGGTGTCCCCCTTGGCGATAGGCGGTTCGTCGGCTCTCTCTTGTCGCGAATGCGGTGTCTTCCGTTCCGGCGATCACGCACCATCATGGCGGATGGTTGGGGTCGAGCGGCAGTGTTGTTCCCAGGGTCGTCGCGTTCGTGTTTCCGACGATCGTGTTGTCGCCAAACGAGACGCCGACGACACTGGTATTGATTCCGTTGGTGTTTCCAGAACTGGTGTTGCCAAGAACAATGCTTCCCAATCCAAGCGGCTGTATGCCCGTAAAGCCCCATTCAGAAAAAATGCTGTTTTCGACGCGACAGAAAGCAATACATTGAATACCGTTGCCGCCGCCGCGGGAAATATTGCTGGATGAAACCGTGGCATAATCGTTTGCAACAATTCCAGCTCCATTGTCGACGATTCTCATACGCTTGACTGTAAGCCCGTCTGCGCTGAAGGCATCGATGCCATACCCGAAGCCGCGAATGGTTCCGCCTATGACCGTCAGCGCTCGTTGATTGCCACGGATCCCCATTAAACCCGTTCCACTGCCCGCCATGCGGAAACCGGCCAAGTCGATCGTCACTTCCGGCGCATTGACGTCGATGCCGTTGACGGCTGTATTGACCAGCAGGTTGGACGCAAAGCGATAGCTGCCGGAGACGGACAGCGTGATGGGGAAGCCCGGCGCGTCGCCGGGCGTGATGCCCCCGGCGATCGCGTCGGCCTGGGTGAAATAGACGACCCCGTTCTCGACGGTCACGGCAGACGCCGGGCCGGCGAAGAACAGGGCGGCGAGGCCGAGGATTGCTGCGGCGATGCGGTTCATGGCGATTTTCCTCTGCAAGGCAGGCAGTTCGTCTGCACCCATGTGCACTCGCCTCGTCGTCTGTTTCCTCGATCAAGCATCATGGCGGCTGGTTGGGGTCGAGCGGCAGGAGTGTCGCCTGACTCCCATTGATGTTGCCGACAAAGGTATTGTCTCCAACAGTCAAGGCGTTATTGGATATGAGCGGAATATTGTAATTCGATATGGTATTCCCCAATATAATTGCAGCGATACCCTGCGGGTTCACCCCACCAATAAAGGCGCCAGTTCCAACTATTATGTTATATTCCACACGGCAGTAATTAAAGCAGTTGATTGCATTAGATGAGCCGTTCCTCGCGATAACACTCTTTCTTACAATGAGATTATCATCACCATAGATATTCGAAATATTGTTCGATGGGACAGGATTGTCTGCAACTCTCATACGATCGACAGTCATATTGCTTCCCGCAACTATTGCATTTGCAGTGAATCCGCGTATCGCTCCATTCTTTACCGTCAATGCTCTCTGATTGACACCAACAATAGCGCTTTTCGCCACCCCGCCGCCCGCCATGCGGAAACCAGCCATGTCGATGGTAACCTCCGGCGCGGCGACGCTGATGCCGTCGACAAACGTGCTGACCTGCAGATTGGACGCAAAGCGGTAGCTGCCCGGGACGGAGAGCGTGATGGGGAAGCCGGCTGCGTCGCCCGGCGTGACGCCGCCGGCAAGCGCGTCGGCCTGGGTGATGAGCACCACGCCATTGTCGAGCGTGACGGCGGATGCCGGGGCGGCGCACATCAGCGCGGCGAGACCGAGGATGGTTGCGGCGAGGCGAGTTCGGCTGGAGCGCGGCCAAACCGCAGCACCGGCAGCGCGAGACGCTATTTCATCGACAAACGTCACGGCGCGCATCGCTCAGCAGGCCGGCGAGCAGGCGTTGGGATCCATCGGGATGAAGTTTTCCCCTGTGCTGTTCACCCCCAACGAGTTGTTCAACAGCGTCGTGTTGCCGACGCCGACGGCGTTGGGCAAGGCGATATACATGCCTTCGAGGTTTCCGGTGACCGTGTTGTTCAGCACGATGCCGCCGAGCCCATGGATGGTGAAGCCGGTCTGGGAGTTTCCGGAAATGGTGTTGTTCTGGATCAGGCAGTATCTGGTGCAGGTGACGCCGTAGACATTCCGCGAGACGTCGCTGTTGGTGATGCTGGCGGAATCGACATTCGTTCCGAGGCTGAAGTCGTCGGCGATCACGCCGTTGCGGCCATTGTCGGTGATCCGCATGTTGTCGACCACCAGATCCTGGCCGACAGTGCGCACGCCATCGAGGGTGAAGCCGCGGATGCTGCCGTTCATGACGGTCAGCGCGCGGAAGAAGCTCGTGATGCCGTTGCGTCCCTGGGCGCTGCCGGCAAGGCGGAAGCCGTTCATGTCGATGGTGACCTCCGGCGCCCGCACCTCGATTCCGTTGACGAGCGTGCTGACCAGCAGGTTGGAGGCGAAGCGGTAGCTGCCGGTTTCAGAGAGGGTGACCGGGAAGCCCGGCGTGTCGCCGGGCGTGATGCCGCCCGCGACCGCGTCGGCCTGCGTGATCAGGACGATGCCGTTGTCGAGCGTGACGGCGGATGCCGGCGCTGCAACCAGTGTTGCCGCCGCACCGAACGCAGCTGTCAGAATGCGCTTCATGGACGATCCCTCTGCCAATGGTTAACGTCCAGTAAAGAGCGTCCGGCGGGGTAACGCAAGGTCAGGCTGGCAGAATCCCATTTGCAGGACAAGCCCGAGGCGTGGCGATGTCAGGCGGCGTTCTCGCCGCCCTGCCCCCGGGTCGGGCCGGCATGGCGTCGCAGGGCGGACAGGAAGCCGGCGCGTGCGTCGGGCGCCGTCAGGCCGCGCGGCTCGTAGACGTGACGGTTGAAGAAGAAGCCGGTCAGGGCGAAGGCCTGGTCCAGCGCGGTCGCGTCGGCGCGCAGGCCGGCGCCCTGCAGCAGGAAGGGCGGCAGGGCAAAGAGCTTGTCCCGCCAGGCCTCGCCCGCGATGCGCGACACCGCCCTGCCCGATTTTGGCGAGACATAGGCCAGATCGGCGCGCGTGCCGGTGGCGGCGCATTGCGAGAGATCGAGGCCGAAGCCGAGTTCGTCGAGCACCAGCATCTCGAAGCGCACGACGAGTTCGCCGGCCGCTTGGGGATCGTCGAGATGGGCGATGACCAGCGAAAGCGTCTCGAACAGCGTCTCGTGGGAATCGCGTTCGGGCAAGAGGCGCAGATGGGCCGCGAGGGTCTGCAGGCCGAAGACGGCGGGTGCGCTGTCGAACAGGCGAGCGGCGTTGAGCTCCAGCGCCTCGACCTGGAAGGTGCCGAGATGCTCGTCGAGCCTGGCGCGCCAGACCAGTTCGACGCGGTTGCCGGCCTGCAGCACGGGCTGGATTTTGCGCGAGCGCCCGCCCCGCACGAGGCCGAGATGGCGGCCATGCGCGCGCGTCATCACCTCCAGTATGGCGCTCGTCTCGCCATGCCTGCGGGTGCCCAGGATGATTCCCTCGTCGCGCCACTCCATGGCCCGACCATCGCGGCCGAAGGCAGCAAAATCAAGGGCGGCGCGGGAGAGCCCCGGGGTTCCGGCCCTGGTTGCCGCATCGGGCCGCGGCCGCCGGGCCAGAATCGCGGTTAACGGTTTTTTGTGTTCGTTGTGGGCATTTTGCCAGGACTTCCGGGGGCGGCACGCGGCATGACATCAAAACCCAAGAACAGGCGGGACGAAGAGTTCTGGGAGCGCGCACTGGAGCGCGCCCATCTCGGCGTCTGGGACTGGGATCTGGAAAACGGCGACTGCTTCTATTCCGACACCTGGGCACAGATGCTCGGCTATACCCGGAGCGAGCTTGCCGACACGCCGGACCTCTGGCTGAACCTGACCCATCCCGAAGACCGGGAACGTGCCGTCGCCAGCGGCGACCGGCATCTGGCCGGGCTGACCGACATCATCGAGACCGAACTGCGCCTCCGGCACAAGCAGGGCCACTGGGTGTGGGTGCTCGACCGCGGCGGCGTGGTGGAGCGCGACGAAAGCGGCCGGCCGCTGCGCATGGTCGGCGTGCAGACCGACATTTCCAGGCAAAAGGCCGCGGAGCATGCGCTGGAGCAGGTCAATGCGCGCTTTCGCCTGGCGCTGGCCGCCAGCGGCACCGGCATCTGGCACCACGACATCGACACGAAGAAGAGCTTCTGGGACGAGCGGACGCGCGCGATCTTCGGCATTGCCGGCGAGACGGCGGAAGTGCCAAACGATCTCTGGCACAGTTTTCTGCATCCCGAAGACAAGGACGAGACGGAGCGCGCGCACCGCCTGTCGGTCGGATCGCAGGAGGTCGTCTCGGTGCGCTACCGCATCCTGCGGCGCGACGGCGAGTTGCGCCATGTCGAGTCGCTCGTCCGTTTCATCCCCGATCCGCAATCCTCGGGCCAGATTCTCGGCACGGTGCGTGACGTGACCGACGAGCACAAGCGCCAGCAGGACCTCGCCTATGCGGCGCGGCACGATCCGCTGACGGGTCTCCTGAACCGCGTCGCCTTCGACGACCTTCTGGCCCAGGCACGCGACGCCGAAGAGCGGTGTCCGCTGGCGATCTTTTATATCGACCTCGATTATTTCAAGGCGCTGAACGACTTTGCCGGGCATGCGGCGGGCGACGTGGCGCTGAGGAGCGTGTCGGGCGTGATCCGTGCCGCACTTCCGGCCACCGCGCATGCGGCACGGCTGGGCGGCGACGAGTTCGCGCTGCTGGTGCCCGACTGCGGCGAGGCGCAGGCCGAAACGCTGGCCAACGACATTCTCGGCGCCATCCGGGGCGCCGATCTCGGCGTCAATGCCGGGTCGCGCAGGCTGGCGGCAAGCATCGGCATCGCCTTCGTCAGCGATACGCACGCCACCATCGCCGACGCGCTCGCCTGCGCGGACGACGCCTGCTATGCGGCCAAGGCCGCCGGGCGCAACCGCTATGCGTTCTTCTCGTCGCAGGCGAGCGTTTCGACGACCGGCCTCAACGCGGCGCGCATCGCGTCGGATACGCTGGATGCGCTGGAAACCGGCCGGCTCGTTCTCTACGGCCAGCAGATCCATCTGCTCGGCCAGCCCTGGGAACGCAGCGGCAATGTCGAGGTGCTGGCCCGCATCATGGGGCGCGACGGGCGCCTGATCGCGCCCGGACAGTTCATTCCCGCAGCCGAACGCTTCGGCATCGCCGCCAAGCTCGACCGCTGGATCATCAAGGCGGCGCTGGCGCGGTTCGCCCCGGCAATGGCGTCGGATGTCGGGTTGACGCTCGGCTTCAACCTGTCGGCACAGACTCTGAGCGACCCGCTGTTGTGGGATTTCGTCGACAGGGTACTGGACGAGACGGGCGCGCCTGCGTCGAGAATCGTGTTCGAGATCACGGAGACTGCGGCCGTCACCAATTTCGAGGCGGCCGAGCAGTTCATCCTGACCGCGCGCGAGCGGTGCTGCCGGGTCAGCCTCGACGATTTCGGCGCCGGGATGAGTTCGTTCGAATATCTCCGGCGCTTCCCGATCGACAGCATCAAGATCAACGGCTCCTTCGTCGAGCACATGACGACGAGCCGGTACGACCGTGAGATCGTGACGGCGATCAACGGCATCGCCAAGAGCCTCGGCTATGCCGTCGTCGCCGAAAAGATCGAGCAGCCCGACACGCTTGCCATGCTCACCGACATGGGCGTCAAGTTCGGACAGGGCTTTCTCCTGCACCGGCCAGAGCCGCTGGACGAACTCGTGGCGCGCGCGACACGCGGCCTTGCGCCGATCGACGCTGGGATCGCGAAGGCCTCGTAACGGCCGCCGCGCCTGGTCCGCTAGCGGGGGAACTCCAAGCCCATCTCGCGATAACGCTCGGGGTCGTCGCCCCAGTTCTCGCGTACCTTCACGAAAAGGAAGAGATGGACCTTCTGGTCGAGGATGCCGGCGATATCCATGCGCGAGGACTGGCCGATGGAGCGGATCGTCTCGCCCTTGGCGCCGAGCACGATCTTCTTCTGGCTTTCGCGCTCGACATAGATGACCTGCTCGATGCGCACCGAGCCGTCGGGCTTTTCTTCCCATTTCTCGGTCTCGACATGGGACGAATAGGGCAGTTCCTGGTGCAGGCGCAGGTAGAGTTTTTCGCGGGTGATCTCGGCGGCCAGCTGGCGCATCGGCAGGTCGGAAATCTGGTCTTCCGGGTAGTACCAGGGGCCCGCCGGCAGGCTTTCGGCAAAATAGTCGAGAATGGCCTGGCAGCCCGCCCCGCCCAGCGCCGAAACCATGAAGGTCTTGACGAAATCGACGCGCTCGTTGGCCACCTTCGACAGTTCGAGCAGCTTTTCGACGGGCACCTTGTCGATCTTGTTCAGGACGAGGATCTTCGGCTGCATGGTGCGCGCGAGATTGTCGAGGATGGCGTCCGCGTCGCCCCTGATGCCGCGTTCGGCGTCGATCAGGAGCATGACGATGTCGGCGTCCTTGGCTCCACCCCAGGCGGTGGTGACCATCGCCTCGTCGAGCCGGCGTTTCGGCTTGAAGATGCCCGGCGTGTCGACAAAGACGATCTGCGCCGCGCCGTGGGTGGCGATGCCGCGCACGATGGCACGCGTCGTCTGCACCTTGTGGGTGACGATCGAGACCTTTGCGCCGACGAGGCGGTTGATGAGCGTGGACTTGCCGGCATTGGGCGCACCGATCAGCGCGACGAAGCCGGATCGCGTGGCGGGCTTTTCCTCGGGATCGACGGTGGGGGGCGTTTCGGTCACTGTACCTGTCTCTCTTCGCGCCGCACGCCTTCGCGGTTCAGGAAATCCAAAGCCGCCGCGCGCTCGGCTGCCTGTTTCGAACGGCCGGTGGCGCGCGACGGCACATAGCCGGCAAGCTCGACGACGACCGTGAACACCGGCTCATGGTCGGGACCTTCGCGCTTCTCGATCGTATAGACCGGCAGCGCGCCGGTCGCCTGGACCGCCCATTCCTGCAGCAGCGTCTTGGGATCGCGCGGCACCTGCAGGACGGCGCGCGAGCGCGGCTCCCAGTAGCGCAGGATGAAGCGCCGCGCGGTCTCGAGGCCGCCTTCCATGTAGAGTGCGGCGATCAGCGCCTCGACGGCGTCGGCCAGCACGTTGCGCGACTTGCGGCCCTGCTGCGACTTCACCCCGGAATCGGCGCGCATGACCGTGTCGATGTCCAGTTCCCGCGCGACCTCCGCGCAGGTGTCGCCGCTGACCAGTACGCTGAGGCGAACGGCAAGCTCGCCTTCGGGCGCATCCGGAAAGGCCTTGAACAGCATCTCGGCGACAACCAGCGCCAGGACACGGTCGCCCAAAAATTCGAGCCGCTCGTTGTTTGCCGTCGCGCGCACGGCGCTGGAATGGGTGAGCGCCGTCTCGAGCAGCCGCAGGTCGGCAAAGGCGTGGCCGGTTCGCTCGCGCAGGGCCTCCGCCAGTGCTTCTCCCGTCGGTCGCTTCAGGCCCATGGCCTATCGGACGAAGTTGAACAGGCGCGACGGGCGCATCAGCGTCGGCCACTTCCAGATCTCGAGGGGGCTCGCGCCGTCCGAGATCGAGAAGAAGATGATGTTGGCGCGTCCGACAAGGTTCTCCTCCGGCACGAAGCCGACGGTGAAGCGGCTGTCGGTGGAGTTGTCGCGGTTGTCGCCCATCATGAAATAATGGCCGGGCGGCACGACGAACTCACGGGTGTCGTCGCCGAAGCCGTTCGGCGTCAGGTCGAGCGTGTCGTAGCTGACGCCGTTGGGCAGCGTCTCGCGGTAGACATCGACGGGACGGGTTTCCTCGGTGATGTCGGGATTGTCGATCTGGCCGACCTTCTCGCGGGCGACGGCGACATTGTTGATGAAGAGTTCGCCGCCGCGCATCTGGACCCGGTCGCCGGGAAGACCGATCACCCGCTTGATGTAGTCGAGGGAGGGGTTGGGCGGAAACTTGAAGACGGCGACATCGCCGCGCTCGGGCGCGCTGCCGAAGATGCGGCCGGAAAAGATGTTGGGCGAAAAGGGCAGCGAGTGGCGCGAATAGCCGTAGGCCCATTTGGTGACGAAGAGGTAGTCGCCTTCGAGCAGCGTCGGACGCATCGAGCCCGACGGAATCGAGAAGGGCTGGAAGAGGAAGGTGCGGATGACCAGCGCCAACACCAGCGCCTGGACGATCACATTGAACGTCTCGCCGAGCCCGCCGCTCTTCTTCTTGATGGATTTGTCAGCCACGCTCATATCGTCCTCGGTGTCGTCGCGGTTGGTATAGGGTCTCGGCGCCTGCAGGGCAACGCCGCCAGCATGCGAACAGCGCCCAAAAAGTGACCCTTATGGGTCGGCAAGCGCCTCGATGATCACGAAGGCTTGAGCCAGCGGAAAATCGTCGGTGATGGTGAGATGGATGACCGCGCGGTGACCGTCGGGCAGCATCTCCGCCAGGCGCGCCGCCGCCCCGCCGGTCAGATTCATCGTCGGCTTGCCGCCCGGAAGATTGACCACGCCCATGTCGCGCCAGAAGACGCCATGCGACATGCCGGTGCCGAGCGCCTTGGCACAGGCCTCCTTGGCGGCAAAGCGTTTGGCGTAGGAGGCCGCGCGTTCGCGTCGGCGGTCGGACTTTGCCTGCTCGATCGGCGTGTAGAGGCGCTGCACGAAGCGCTCGCCATAGCGCGCGAGCGACTTCTCGATGCGGCGTATGTCGATCAGGTCGCTGCCGATGCCAATGATCACGAACCGGCCTCGTGAGGCATTCGCGCATTGCCCGTCACCTTGCGCACCATCATGCGGTTGCGCCGCTGTTCCTGAAAAGTCCCGATCCCCCAGCGCGTGACGGCGTAGAAGATGAGGGCGGCCAACAGTCCGAGCGGCAAGCCGCCCGCCGTCATCGGCTTCAGCAGCGGTGTCCACAATTGTGAAAACTCCAGATTCCAGAGCGCCTTGCCCAGATGCAGCGGTTCGATGTCGCCCGGATGGCGGCCGTAGAGAAAGAAACGGCCGAGCTCGTAGCTCGCACCCCAGATGAATGGGAAGGTCAGGGGATTGCCAACAGCCGTGCCAAGTGCGGACGCCAGCATGTTGCCGCGGATGATATAGGCGATGGCCGCCGCCAAGAGGAAGTGTAGGCCCATGAAGGGAAGGAACGACGCAAACACGCCGGCCGCGACGCCAGCGCCGACCGAATGCGGCGTTGCAGACAGGCGCAAAATCCGTTTCTTGACGTAGAGTCCCGAACGCCCAAAGGAGCGCCGCGGCCACAGAAAGACCCGTGCCCGCTCGCCGAAACCAGCCGGTGTGCGCCGCCTGAAAATCATATCCCGATATAGGCATAGCCTGGAGAACGCACAACCGCGCTCTCGCGCAACGCGATAGGCCGATCAGATGTTGCGGCTGCCCGGCTTCACCGCCGGGATGGCGGCGAGTTCGGGCGGAAGCGCGTCGGCCGGATAGGCCGGGACCTCGTATTCGGCGAGCGCCACCAGCGGCACGCCGACATCGGTCTTGCCGGCCGAGCGGTCGATGATGCAGGCGGCGGCAACGACCTCGGCGCCGAGGGCGTGCAGGCATTCGATGGTCTCGCGGATCGACAGGCCGGTGGTGACGATGTCCTCGACGATGACGACGCGCGCGCCTGTCTCGATCTCGAAGCGGCGGAGCCGGAAGACGCCGTTCTCGCGCTCGACCCAGACCGCCGGCACGCCGAGATGGCGCGAGGTCTCGTAGGCCGGGATCAGCCCGCCGATGGCGGGGCCGACGACATAGTCGATACGGCCCGGCACCTCGGCGCGGATCTTTTCGGCGAGCGCCCGGCACAGGATTTCCGTCTTGTCGGCATGCATGAAGACACGCGCCTTCTGCAGGAAGACCGGGCTGCGCAGGCCGGAGGTCAGGATGAAGTGACCCTCCAGCACCGCGCCGCAGTCGCGAAAGATATCCAGGACGTCGCTGGTGTTCATGCTGCCTCCATGGTGCGTCAGCCGTTGACCCGCCGGGCTTCGCCGACGCTCGGATTGTCCTTGAGCTGCGACAGCAGCCGGTTGAGATGCTTGAGGTCCCACACTTCGAGATCGATCAGCATTTCCGTGAAATCCGGCGCCGTGCGCACCATGGACAGGGTGTGAATGTTGGCGTCGTTGACGGCCACGACCTGCGCGATCTCCGCGAGCGAGCCGGGTGCGTTGATCGCCGTCACCGAGATGCGCGCGGGAAAGCGCTCCTTGGTCGCCTCGTCGATGTCCCAGCGCACGTCGATCCAGCGCTCGGGCTCGTCGTCGAAGGCGACCAGCGACGGCGACTGGATGGGGTAGATGGTGATGCCGACGCCCGGCTCGAGAATGCCGATGATGCGGTCGCCGGGAACGGCGCCTTCTGGCGCAAAGCGCACCGGCAGGTCGCCGCGCACGCCGCGGATCGGCAGGGCGCCCGGTCCGGCGGTCTCCTCGACCTTCTCCTTCCTTGCGGAACGCCGCGGCATCTGGAAGAGCATGCCGGCGGCATTCCTGATCTTCGACCAGCCTTCCTCGGGCGGACGCTGCACCGGCACCGTCACGCGCTCTTCCTTGTAGTCGGGGAAGACGGCACGCACCACGTCGGTCGATGCGAGTTCGCCGCGACCGACCGCGGCAAGCACGTCTTCGATGTCCTTGCGGGCGAGGCGCGGCATCACCGGCTTCAGCGCCTCCTTGGAAAAGGCCTTGCCGGCGCGGGCGAAGGCACGCTCGAGGATGCGGATGCCGAGACCGGAATACTGCTTGCGGATGGCGTTCTTGGTGGCGCGGCGGATGGCCGCCCTCGCCTTGCCCGTGACCACGATCGATTCCCAGGCGGCCGGCGGCACCTGGCCCTCCGAGCGGATGATGTCGACCTCGTCGCCGTTCTTCAGTTCCGTCATCAGGGGCATGTTGCGCCCGTTGACCTTGGCGCCGACGCATGTGTCGCCGACATCCGTGTGGACGGCGTAGGCGAAATCGATCGGCGTGGCGCCCTTCGGAAGCGCGATCAGCATGCCCTTCGGCGTGAAGCAGAAGACCTGGTCCTGGAACAGCTCGAGCTTGGTGTTCTCCAGAAAATCCTCGGGGCTGTCGCCCTCGGCCAGCTGCTCGATCGTGCGGCGCAGCCAGCCATAGGCGTTGGTCTCCTTGGAGATCGCATTGCCGGACCCGTTGAGCTTGGGCAGCCCGTCCTTGTAGAGCGCGTGCGCGGCGACGCCGTATTCGGCGATCTTGTTCATGTCGGCGGTGCGGATCTGCAGTTCGACGCGCTGGCGCGCTGGACCGATGATCGTGGTGTGGATCGAGCGGTAGTCGTTCTGCTTGGGGGTCGAGATGTAGTCCTTGAAGCGGCCGGGTACCATCGACCAGGTCGTATGGATGGCGCCGAGCGCGCGATAGCAATCCTCGATGCTGTCGACCACGACGCGAAAGCCGAACAGATCCGACAGCTGCTCGAAGGAGAGCGCCTTGGCCTCCATCTTGCGGAAGACCGACCAGGGCTTCTTCTGCCGGCTCTTTACCGTAGCCTTCAGCGCATGCTTCTCGAACAGCGCGGAAAGCGACGTCTCGATCGATCCGATCACGCCGCGGTTGCGCTCGAATATGTCGGCCAGACGCTGCGTGACCGTGTGGAAGGCTTCCGGATTGACATGCCGGAAGGCGAGTTCCTCGAGCTCCTCGCGCATGCCCTGCATGCCCATGCGGCCGGCGAGCGGCGCGTAGATCTCCATCGTCTCCTCGGCGATGCGCAGCCGCTTGGACTCGGGCACATGGTCGAGCGTGCGCATGTTGTGCAGCCGGTCGGCGAGCTTGACCAGCAGCACCCGGACATCCTCTGAGATGGCAAGCAGCAGCTTACGGAGATTCTCCGCCTGCTCCGCCTTCTTCGAGACGAGGTCGAGCTTCTTGAGCTTGGTCAGGCCCTCGACCAGGCGGCCGATATCGGGGCCAAAAAGCTGGTCGATTTCCTGGCGCGTGGCCGTCGTGTCCTCGATCGTGTCGTGCAGCAGCGCCACCACGATCGTCGCCTCGTCGAGATGCATTTCCGTCAGAATGGCGGCGACTTCGAGCGGATGGGAAAAGTAGGGATCGCCGGATGCGCGCTTCTGGTGACCATGCTTCTGCATGGCATAGACATAGGCCTTGTTGAGGAGCGCCTCGTTGACGTCAGGCTTGTAGCGCTGGACGCGCTCGACAAGCTCATACTGACGCATCATGGCGTGGGTCCCGGCCTCATGGAGCAGACAAACGAAATGCGCCGCGTCGGTGACGCGGCGCATTGCGAAGATAGATGCGAATGCCGGGGCATGAAAGGCCCGGCCGGTGAGCCAGGCTCAGTAGTCGTCGCTTTTTTCCGGGGCAACGAGGCCTTCGATGCCGGCAAGCAGCTCTTCTTCCGTCATGCGGTCGAAGGCGATGTTGTCTTCGGGGCTGTCGGTGTCGTCGGCGGTCGCAGCGGTCTGGTCGGTCAGCTCGGGTCCGTCGCTCTCCGGCTCGTCGACCTCGACATGCTTCTGCAGCGAATGGATCAGGTCTTCCTTGAGATCGCCCGGCGACAGCGTCTCGTCGGCGATCTCGCGCAGCGCCACGACGGGGTTCTTGTCGTTGTCGCGGGCAACCGTGATGGCTGCGCCCTGCGAGATCTGGCGGGCGCGATGGCCGGCCAAAAGGACGAGTTCGAAGCGGTTGTCGACCTTGTCGATGCAATCTTCAACGGTGACGCGGGCCATGGAGCGCCCCTTTCATACCTGGATGTGTCGGAAAACTGGCGCTGTGCATATCGTGAACCGGCCCGGAAAACAAGCGCCAAGCGCGGAAACCGGCGATGTGGCGAAGCAAGGGCGGCGTCCGGCACGCGGCTTGCATCACAATTTCTTGCAATGCAGCATGAACCCTTGGAATGGCGTGATCGGGACGGTAGATTCCGATTGGGCGGTACTGGACGGTTTATTTGGTCCAAGCCCGCGGGGTTACCCGCACATTGCGTCGACCATTGCTTTGACCAAGGACATTTGACCCATGTTCGACCCAAGAGAGAAGATTGCCCTGTTCATCGACGGCGCCAACCTCTACGCGACGTCGCGCTCGCTCGGCTTCGACATCGACTACCGCAAGCTTCTGTCGACCTTCCACAAGCGCGGCTACATGCTGCGCGCCTATTACTACACAGCGCTGGTCGAGGATCAGGAGTATTCGTCGATACGCCCGCTGATCGACTGGCTCGACTACAATGGCTACAAGGTCGTCACGAAGCCGGCCAAGGAATTCACGGATTCGACCGGGCGACGCAAGATCAAGGGCAACATGGACATCGAGCTCGCTGTGGATGCGCTCGAGCTTGCCGAGCATGTCGACCACTATGTGATCTTCTCGGGCGACGGCGATTTCCGCACGCTGGTCGAGGCGCTGCAGCGGCGCGGCCGCAAGGTCAGCATCGTCTCGACCATGGCATCGCAGCCGCCGATGATTTCCGACGACCTCCGCCGGCAGGCCGATCATTTCATCGATCTAATGACGCTGAAGGCGGAGATCGGGCGCGATCCTTCCGAGCGGCCGGCAAGACGGCCGGAGCCCGCCGAGGTTGACACCGATTTCTGACGCCCCGCGCCCCGTCCTGGCCGCGGAACCGTCGCGCGACTGTCCGCTGTGCCCGCGGCTGCATGGCTTCATCGCCGAGTGGCGCGTCCGCGAGCCCGGCTGGTTCAATGCGCCGGTGCCGACCTTCCTGCCGCCTGACGGCGACGCCTCGGTGCGGCTGCTGATCGTCGGCCTGGCGCCCGGGCTGCGCGGTGCAAACCGCACCGGACGCCCATTCACCGGCGACTATGCCGGCGACCTGCTCTATTCCACGCTGATCCGCTTCGGATTTGCCCGCGGCGTGTTCCAGGCGCGGCCGGATGACGGGCTGGAGCTGGTGGATACGGCGATCACCAACGCCGTGCGCTGCGTGCCGCCTGAGAACAAGCCCGTCGGTGCCGAGATCGCCACCTGCCGGCGCTTCCTGTCGGCCACGATCGCCAGCTTTCCGAGACTGGAGGCCATCGTCACCCTTGGGGGGATCTCGCATCAATCGACCGTGCGCGCGCTCGGCGCCCGCGTTGCCGCCGTCCCCTTCAAGCATGGCGCGCGCCAGGAGGTGGGCGGCATCAGCCTGTTTTCGAGCTACCACTGCTCGCGCTACAACACGAACACCGGCGTGCTGACCAAGGAGATGTTCGAGGGGGTGTTTGGAAATGTCCGGGATTTCCTCACTTGATCGAACTATCGGATGAAGTCGGCGGTCGCGGCAATATTTGACGCATTGTCTCTTATAGGGCACAATAATGATCTCGGTCGAAGCGTCCGATCATTTCACCGATTGGCTCAAGTCGCTTCGCGACAAGCGCGCTGCCGCTCGAATAAACATCCGGATCGATCGATTGCGGCTGGGCTATTTCGGTGACGTCAAACCGGTTGGCGATGGTGTCGCCGAAATGAGAATTGATCATGGGCCAGGCTATCGCGTGTATTTTTTTCGGCAAGGCGATGTTGCCGTCATGTTGCTGTGCGGCGGCGACAAGAGCAGTCAAGTGAGGGACATCAGGAAAGCGAAGGCACTTGCGAACGAATGGAAAAGAGAATGGTTATGAAGACCACGCCCTATGACAGTGCAGAATATCTCGATACCGACGAGGGAATAGAAGAGTATATCGTCGCCGCATTCGAAACCGAGGATCCCGCGTTCATAGCCTACTCGCTTGGAGTGGTCGCTCGAGCGCAGAATATGACCCGAATTGCCAAGGACATCGGCATGAGCCGATCGGCTCTCTATCGGGCGCTGAGCGGCGAAGGCAATCCTGAGTTCGCGACCATCGCAAAGGTCATGAAGGCCCTCGGCCTCAAGATCGTACCTGCGAGAACGGACGGGCGCGACGCGGCGTAGGCCGTGCCAAACCCCTGCGCGGGTCAACGACCGAAGTCACACTCGCTCCAATCGGGAGATTGTCAGCCCTGCGAGCCGTCCCAGTGGCCCGGCCCTACCGCATTTACCCCAGCAGATCGTTGATCTTCGCTACGACCTCAGTTGGCGCATAGGGCTTTGGCAGAAAGACGCCGCCCTGGGGCATCATCTCGTCCAGCGGCCGGCGCTTGCCGGAAGTGACGATGATCTTGACCGGCGGCCAGCGATCGCGAACCGCAGCCGACAGCCTGAGACCGTCCATCGAACCCGGCATGTCGATGTCGGTGAACAGGATCGCTATCTCCGGATGCTGTTCGAGCCGCAAGAGCGCCTGGTCGGCGTTGCTCGCCTCGTACACGGTGAAGCCCATGTCGCGCAGATCGTCGCCGATCGCAAACAGCAGCAGGGCCTCGTCCTCCACGACGAGCACGCTGACGGACGTCGACGCCGCCATCACACTTGCCCCCTTTCAGGCTGCGGGCGGATGACATCGGCGTGCGGAGGCAGGACCGTGAGTACGGATTCGACGCCGTCCGGGTGATAGTCGATCTGGACGTTGCCGCCGAAATCGGCGCCGAGAACCCGCTCGATCAGGAAGCTGCCGAAGCCGCGGCGGGTCGGCGGCGTGACCGGCGGGCCGCCGGCCTCGCGCCAGCGCCAGGTCAGCGCGTGGCCCGCGCCCGAGCCATCGTCGGTCAGCGACCAGTCTATCGCCACCCTGCCCTCCGATGTCGACAACGCCCCGTATTTCAGGGAGTTTGTGCCGAGTTCGTTGACCGCAAGGGCCAATGACAATGCCATTCGCGGATTGATGGATAGCGACGGGCCCGAGACGGTGATCTGCCCGTCGGGGAAGGCCGCGATCGTGTTGTCGACGACCTCGCGCATCGAGGCGCTCGTCCACCGCGTGCTGTTCAGGATGTCGTGGGCGTTGGCGAGGGCGCGCAGCCGCTCGTTGAAGGCAACACGCGCCGTGGCAATGTCGTCGCTACGCAGCGTCTGCGAGGCGATGGCGCCGACCATCGACAGGATGTTCTTGATGCGGTGCTCGAGTTCATGCGTCAGCATCTGCTGGCGCGCCTGCGCATTCTTGCGCTCGGTGATGTCCTGGACGACGCCGAACATCTTGATCGGCCTGCCGCTTGCGTCGTGGACGAAGTCGATGTTGCGCGACAGCCAGCGCTGTTCTCCGGTGTCGGCGCGCCGGATCCGGTATTCGACACTGGGCTGGGCGGTTCCGGACTGGCGGGTTTCCTCGGTGGAGCGGATGTCCTTGTCTTCCGGGACGACCAGACCTTCCAGGACACTGATATGGACGCTCTCGCGGGGCGAAAGGCCCCACAATCCCCAGAAGCCCTCCGAGCCCATGACGGTGCCCGTGGCGATGTCGAGTTCGAGCGCCGCAATGCCTGCCGCGTTCTGGGAAAGCTGCAGCCGGCGCTCGCTCTGGTGAAGTGCCTGGGCCGCACCCTTCTGGTCGTCGATGTCGGTGTTGGTGCCGATCCAGGCGACGATGTCATCGGCTGCGTTGCGGATCGGGACGGCGCGCGCGATGTGCCAGCGGTAGACGCCATCGTGGCGACGCAGGCGGAACTCCGTTTCGTAGGTCGCACCCGAAGCGCGCGCCTCGTCCCAGCGCCGGGCGGCACCCTCCAGGTCGTCGGAATGGACCATGCTGGTCCAGCCGAGCCCGTCCAACTCTCCCGGCGCGGCGCCGGAATAGGTGTAGACGCGCGGGTTGAACCAGTCGAGCAAACCGTCGGGCTGAGAGGTCCAGACGTGGTTCGGCATCGCTTCGGCAAATGTGCGGAACTGCGCCTCGCTCTGGCGCAGAGCTTGCTCGGCCAGAAGCCGGTCGGTCACGTCGACGCCCTGGGCAAAGATGCCGAAGACCTCGCCTTTCGGGTCTCGCACGGGCTGGTAGATGAGGTCGATGAAGCGCTCTTCCTTCGGCGCGCCAGGCGCGCGCTGCAGTTCGGCCTTGAGGGCCGTGCCGATGAAGGGCTCGCCGGTCTGGTAGACCTGGTCGAGCAGTTCATAGAACCCCTGACCCGCTATCTCGGGAAGCGCATCGCGGACCGGAAGACCGAGGACATCGCGGTGCCCCACGAGTTGCATATAGGCCGCGTTGGTCAATTCAAAAACGTGGTTCGGCCCGCTCATCATGGCCATGAAGCCCGGCGCCTGGTCGAACATCTGGCGCTGGCGATCACGTTCGCTTTCCTGCCAGCGCTCGGCTGCGACCTTGGCGGTCGTCTCGATGACGATCGCAATGACACCGGCGGGCTCGCCTGCCTCGTCGAGCAGCGGCGAATAGTCCAGGTTCATCCAGACCTGCTCGGGCCGTCCCGAACGGTGCAGCGTGAGTTCCTGGTCGCGGTAGGACAACGTTCGGCCGGCAAGCCCGACCTTCATGACATTGTCGTTGAAATCGGCGACTTCCGGCCAACCCTCGCGCACATTGGAGCCGAGCAGTTTTGGATGACGCTTGCCCGCAAAGCCCGAATAGGCGTCGTTGTAGATCATGACGCCTTCCTCGCCCCATAGCATGACCATGGGCACGCGCGAGCGCAGCATGAAGGAAATGTGGGACTTGAGGGCCTGGGGCCAGTGCGCGATCGAGCCGATCGGCGTGGCGGACCAGTCGTAGGCGGCGATGAGGGTGCTGAGTTCGCCACCGCCGGACAGAAACGGGAAGGTGCGATCACCGGCGGCGTCGACAGCGATCTCTGTCAACGACATCACTGAGACGTCCCGGTCGCGGCGTTCCGATCGGATGGATGTTTTGGGGATACACGAGCGTGGCCCCCCCGGACCGCGGCACGAAATGTCATCTGCAAAGGCACCCAGTCACATGCGACAAGAAGGGTCACAACGCGGCAGATCCGCTTTGGTTCCGTGCCGGCCCAATATTTTTTTCGCTCCGCTAGCGGATGTAGATATAGGTGCCGGCCACCAGCAGATAACTCTCGGTCGAGAGCAGGCCCATCCCGAAATTTATCAGCTCCTCTGCAAAGTCCTCGATATCCCCGTCCTTGGCCTTGAAGGTGGAAATTCCGGATTGCGTCATCTCAAGCACGTTCTTGACCAGAAAGGACCTGACCAACTGCGACTGTTTGGCTGTCACCTGCGAGGTGTAGACCAGTCCTTGTCGCGAATTGACCTCGCTCCATGCGGTGACACGAAGGTAGGGGCCCATGTAGGCATCCCCGAAATCAGGCCCCATCCACTGGAACTTGATGCGAAAGCGGCCGTACTTGTTCGCCGATGCGTAGACGGGCTTCTTACCCTTGTCGTCACCGAAGAACATATCGGCTTCGCCCGTCACACGGGAAAGAGCAACGATCGCTCCACTGACCCCGTTGCCTTCCATATCCAGAACCTGGCCTACAAGCAGCCCCTTGTTCATCCGGCAAGCTCCCCACGGCATTCCCTTAGGGAACCTGTCACGACTTGTTACAGGCTGCAAGTTCGACAGTTTCGATCTGAAGTGGCGAGTGGTGGCGCGGGCGGACTACTGGTCAGCCTCGCTCCTTCATCAATCGGCCCTTTTCGCGGGCCCAGTCGCGATTTTTCTCGGTTTCGCGCTTGTCATGCAGCTTCTTGCCGCGTGCCACGGCAAGCAGGAGCTTGGCCCGGCCCTGGTCGTTGAAGTAGATCTTCAGCGGCACCATGGTCATGCCCTCGCGCTCGACATTCTGCGTGAGCTTTGCCATTTCCCGCTTGTTCAACAGGAGCTTGCGGCGGCGGCGCGGCTCGTGGTTGAAGCGGTTGGCCTGAAGGTATTCCGGCAGGTAGGAATTGATCAGCCAGATCTCGCCGCCCTCGTTGGACGCGTAGGATTCGGCGATGTTGGCCTGGCCCAGCCGCAGCGACTTGACTTCGGTGCCGGTCAGCACCAGGCCAGCCTCGACCGTGTCCAGCACTTCGTAGTTGAAGCGGGCCTTGCGGTTCTCGGCGACAGTCTTGTTGTTCGGGTCGTCGCGACGCTGGTTCATGACGCTGACAGGTGGGGTCTGCCGGTCAATTGATCAAGCCGGCATGCTTCATCGCCGCGTCGATCTTCTCGGCCGTGGTGTCTTCGACGGTCATCAGCGGTGAGCGAACGACGTTTTCGACCTTGCCCAGCCGCGAGAGCGCATACTTCGAGCCCGAGACGCCGGCCTCGATGAAGATAGCCTTGTGCAGCGGCATCAGGCGGTCCTGCAGCAGGATCGCCCTGTCGCGATCCCCGGCAAGCGACGCCTCCTGGAACTCGGCGCACAGACGCGGTGCGACATTGGACGTGACCGAAATGGCGCCGTGCCCGCCATGGGCGTTGAAGCCGAGCGCCGAGGCGTCTTCGCCCGACAGCTGGATGAAGTCGGCGCCGCAGGTGATGCGCTGCTCCGAGACGCGCTCGACCTTGCCCGTGGCGTCCTTGACGCCGACGATGTTCTTGAAGTCATGCGCCAGCCGGCCCATCGTCTCCGGCGTCATGTCGATGACCGAGCGGGGCGGGATGTTGTAGATGATCACGGGCAGCGTCGTTGCCTTGGCGACCGCGGCGAAATGAGCATAGAGCCCGCGCTGGGTGGGCTTGTTGTAATAGGGCGTGACGACGAGCACCGCGTCGGCGCCGACCTTTTCGGCGAAGCGCACGAGTTCGACGGCTTCCTGCGTGTTGTTGGAGCCGGCGCCGGCGATCACGGGCACCCTGCCCCTGGCCTCTTCGACGCAGGCCTTGACCACGAGGCGATGCTCGTCATGGCTGAGCGTCGGCGACTCGCCTGTCGTGCCCACCGGCACGAGCCCGTTGCTGCCCTCGCCGATCTGCCATTCGACGAAGGCCCGAAACGCCTTCTCGTCGAGCGCGCCACCGGCGGCAAAGGGCGTCACAAGCGCGGTGATCGAGCCTCTGAACATCGTCCGTCCCCCCGCAACCCCACGGTTGCATTGTGCTTTTCAAAACTGCGGCGTTCTATCCGAAAGCCGGGCCGCGCACCATAGTCCTGACATGGATGTGCGGCAAGAAAAGCATGAGCCAGAACGTGCGAGGCCGCCGCGCTAACCATTGGTTAACGCTGTCTTCACCCCACGAACTTAGACTTGCGGCAAACGACGCCTATATGCATCGCGATGGACAGGCACGGATCATGACCCGAACCAGGCGGAGGCCGATTGGACGATCGCTCACCGCGCTCGGCCTGTTCGTGCCGGCCGTGGCCGTTGGCGTTGCCGTCATCTGGCCGCCGCAGCCGCGCGAAACGGCACGGGTCGACACACAGACGACGGCGGCCGTTCCCGTCGAGGTTGCCGGGCTGACCGATGGCGGGCGGATCATCGGCAACAGCCTCGCCGCGCTGAAACAGGGGCTGGACGCGCTGTCGGCCGACGAGGTCGATACCGCACGGGCAACGCGTGACGGGCTGCCAGAAAACGCGCTCGACCGGCACATCCTTGCCTGGGCGATCGCGCTGAAGGGCGGCAGGCTGGTTCCCAGCGCAGACATTGCGGACGCGGCCGAAACGCTGACCTTGTGGCCCGGCATGGACGGGCTGCGCCGCAACCTGGAGCGCGCCATCGCCAGCGAGAATCCGGAGCCGCAGGCGGTGATCGCGGCCCTTGGGCAGACTCCGCAGACGGCGGAAGGCGTCATCCTGCTCGCCCGCGCGCATGCCGCGCAAGGTGACCCGGAGAGCGCCCGCGCCGTGCTGTCTCCCTTCTGGCGCAGCCAAAGGCTCGACGTCGCAACCGAAGCGAGGATCATTGGCGAATTCGGCGCGTTGCTGTCGCAGGCCGACCACCGCTTCCGCATGGAGCGCATGCTCTATGCCAACCGCGCGGGTTCGGCGCGACGCGTGGCGGCGCTGGCAGGCGCCGAACAGCTCTGCGAGGCCTGGGCGGCAGCCGCCAAGGGCGACAAGGCGGCGCAAAAACTGCTCGACGCGGTGCCCGCCGATCAGCGTGGCGCCGGCTTTCTCTTTGCGCAGGCACGGTATCTCCGAGCCGCCGGCCGGCACGCAGACGCAGCCGCGGTCATCGCGAAGGCCCCGAAGGACGGCGACGCGCTGGTCGATCCCGATGCCTGGTGGATCGAGCGGCGGGTGCTGTCGCGCGAACTGGTCGACGAAGGCGACTTGAAGGGCGCATACCGGCTTGCCGCCGAGCATTCGGCGGAAAGTCCTGTCAACCAGGCCGACGCCGAGTTCCATGCCGGCTGGTACGCCTTTCGCGGACTGGCCGACCCCGCGACCGGCGCGCGCCATTTCGCCCGAATCGCCGAAATCGCGGAAGGCCCCATTTCCCGCGCGCGTGCCTACTACTGGCTCGGCCGGGCCGCCGATGCGGGCGCGCCTGGCAATGCGCGGGATTTCTACACGAGCGCGGCCGCCTACGGCACGTCCTTCTACGGCCAGCTTGCGGCGCAGAAGCTGGGGCTCAACACGATCAATGTCGCCTCACCCACGCCCGACGCCATGGACCGGACCGCCTTTGCGCGGCGCGAGGCCGTCAACGCCATCATGCGGCTGGAGGGTGCGGGCTACCCCTCGCTCGCCGATACCCTCTACCGCGACCTGGCGGCCCAGCTGACCAGCCCCGGCGAACTGGCGCTGCTGGCGCAGATGGCGGAGCGGCGGCGCAATCATTTCCTGGCGCTGAAGATCGGCAAGATTGCCGCGGCGCGCGGCCTCGACATAGGTGCGCTGACCCACCCGATGGGAGTTATTCCCGACAGCGCCGACATTTCGGGCGCCGGCAAGGCACTGGCCTATGCGATTGCGCGCCAGGAGAGCGAGTTCAATGTCGGCGCCGTTTCGAGCGCCGGTGCGCGCGGCCTGCTGCAGCTGCTGCCCGGAACGGCCAAGGAAGTCGCAAAGCGCACGGGGCTCGCCTATTCGCCCGCGCGGCTGGTGACCGACCCGGGCTACAATGCGACACTGGGCGCGGCCTTCCTCGGCGAGCAGCTCGGCCGGTTCGACGGGTCCTATGTCCTGACCTTCGCCGGCTACAATGCCGGACCGCGGCGCGCGCAGGACTGGATCGGCCGCTATGGCGATCCGCGCGGCAAGGACCTCGACACCGTCGTCGACTGGATCGAGCGCATTCCCTACACGGAGACGCGCAGCTATGTGCAGCGTGTGATGGAGAACTATCAGGTCTACAAGATGCGCCTGACCGGACAATTCGACATCGCCACCGATCTCGTGGACGGACGGTGACCGCACAGGCTCCCGCCACAGCCTGATTTGACCCGCCCCCTCCCCGCCTGTAGCACTCTGCAACAGGGATCAAGCGCGGAGGCTGCCAGTGAATGACGGGTTTTCGGATGCGTTCTATTCGTCGAGCGACGGCCTGAAGCTGCATGCCCGGGTGTATGGCGAAACGCTGAGCGGCTCGTGGCCGGTCATCTGCCTGCCCGGCCTGACGCGCAATGCGCGCGATTTCCATGAATTGGCGCTGTTCCTGTCGACGCGCAAGCAGAACCCGCGCAAGGTCGTCGCATTCGACTATCGCGGGCGCGGACTTTCCGCCCATGACCGCAAGTGGAAGAACTACTCCGTGGCCACCGAGGCCGGCGACATCCTCGCGGGGCTGGTCGCGCTCGGCATCGAGGACGGCGCCTTCATCGGCACGTCGCGCGGCGGCCTGATCCTGCATGTGCTGACGGCAACGAGGCCGGCGGCGCTGAAGGCCGTCGTGCTGAACGACATCGGGCCGGCGATCGAGGGCGAAGGGCTCGCCCATATCCGCGCCTATCTCGAACGCGCGCCGAAGCCGAAATCCATGGCCGACGCGGTCGCCATCCAGCGCGCGACGCATGGCCAGGCCTTTTCCGCGCTGACCGATGCCGACTGGATCCGGATGGCCGAAGCGCTCTACCGGGTGGAAAAGGGCCGGCTGGTTGCCGATTTCGACCGCAGGTTGATCAAGACCCTGGCGGCGATGGACCTGAGCAGCCCCATCCCGCAGTTGTGGCCGCAGTTCGAGGCCCTGTGCACGCTGCCCCTGATGGTGATTCGCGGCGAGAATTCAAGACTCCTGTCCGCCGCCACCGTTGACGAGATGGCGCGCCGCCACCCCGCCATGGTCGCCGTGACGGTTGCCGGGCAAGGCCATCCGCCGATGCTGGAGACAGGCGACCTGCCCACACGAATAGCCGCGTTCCTGGACCAGGCGGAAGCCAGCAAGACGCACTGACGGACTCGCCGCGCGTGGGAGTCTCGATGGACGCCCGTAATCCGGCGCTGGCGGGACCTGTCCCGGACTGTCGCACAGCCCCGGTGTTAATTCTCCACGTGAGTGCGGCGTGACGGGAGCGTGCCATTGGGGCACGCCTTCCTGATCGGGCAAATCAGAATCCGACGGTAATCCATTGTTTTTTCTACGCTTGTCACGCGCCCGCCGCGGCCTTGCTCGAGAGGCAGCGCGCAGGGCTCGCGCGGAAGCGTGACCGGCCGCCAGCTCAGCTGCCGCGCATTCGATCGCGTTCGCGGACAACAAAAAACCCGGCGGTTGCCCGCCGGGTTTTCTCAGATCAGCCGATAGGGCCGATTAGAACGTGCGCGTGAAGCGCAGGAAGCCGTTGACCGAGTCGACATCAACTGCGTCGAAGTTGTCGGCGTAGGAGATTTCCGGCGTGATCGTGAAGCCGGGAACCAGCTGGTAAGGAGCAGCCAGCACGGCAGCGAAGTTCTCGTCTTCGTCATACGATGCCTGAGCAGCGATGCTCAGCTTGTCGTTGACCTTGAACGTGCCACCGCCCCAGACGGCCCAGTCGCCGTTCCACTGCGCGTAGTAGTTGTTCGCGGTCACGTTGCCGATACCGTCGAACGCTGCACCACCAGCGACGAACGTCGGGTCGTTCGACGACCAGCCGGCCATCAAGAACAGCGACAGCTGCTCGGTGGCATTCACGTCGATACGGCCCTTGACAGCGCCTTCGTCGAGCACGGAGTCGTAACCGGCAACGACCGACACGCCACCCCAGCCCTGCGTCCAGGCGACACCGCCCGTGACATGCGGCATGAAGTCGTCGATCGGCCAGCCGCCGGCGCCTTCGTTGCCCAGGCCATCGAGAGTGCCGTAGCTGTTTGCGCCTTCTTCAAGAGCGATCGCGGCCGAGAAGCCGTTCGAGCCCGTGAAGGTGTAGGCGATCTGGTGCGTGCCGAACGGGCCGTAGGGAACAGCCAGATCGTCCTCGATGACGCCGCCGGCATAGCCGGTGAAGGTCGAGAAGAGCGAGTCCGTCTTACCGATGCGGAAGCCGCCGAGCTCGATGTAGGCATGGTCGATGCCGAAGCTGTCGCCGGTGCTGTTGATTCCGCCAGCGCCACCGTTGGTGGTGTAGTTGAAGTTCAGCACGAAGAAGCCGCGCAGGGTGCCCATCTCGGTCTCGGAGCGAGCGTCCATGATGAGACGAGCGCGGGCGCGCTTGCCCCAGGTGTCGGAAGCGGCGTCGCCTTCGAGATCTTCACCCAGGCCGTAGTTGGTGCCCATGAAGCCGCTTGCAGCATGGATGTCATACTGAACGAAACCGCCGACGCGCAGGCAGGTCTCGGTGCCGGGGATGTAGTAGAAGCCCGTGCCGTAGGTGTCGCAGATGCGAACGTATTCCATGGGCTCCGGCTCTGCGATCACGACAGCGTCAGCCGCGCGCGCACCGGAAACTGCGACGAGAGCCGCAGCGGAGCCGAGAAGTAGGCTCTTGATGTTCATTTTCTGACCTCCAGTCAAAAGTTGCAAAACGGGTCTGGGTATTTTTTGCTGAAGGACAGCGTTTCCCTGCCCCATCCCCAATGTCGAAAAAGACACGATCGCTCGCCCTTTCTCCATGTCGACATTACTCATGCCCCCAACGTGTTCAACCAAGATCGTGACCGCTTGCCGGCTTCTCCCACGCTATCCCCCGGGTCTGTGGCACAAATGACACGATTTGATGGCACCTAGAAACCGACCATTAACCATAGACCTCCCAAATTGCCCATTCCGCCCCTTGTGCAGGGCGCCGAGGCGGGTTTCCGCCGAGAATCGCCACGCCAGTGCCGCAGGGCGATCACAATTCCAACCTGCTCGGGCAGGCCGCGGCCACAATGTCAGGACCCAGCCGCGCGGAATGATTCCGCCGCAACGGCTTTGCTCTATTGCGCGGACCGGCTCTTTTCACTATCCAGCGAAGCACCGGAGAGGTGGCCGAGTGGTCGAAGGCGCTCCCCTGCTAAGGGAGTAGAGGTCAAAAGCTTCTCGTGGGTTCGAATCCCATCCTCTCCGCCACTAGCCTTTGAAATCATTGGTTTTTTCTTAGAATTGTGGCTTGCTACGTACATAATTACCGGCAACGGTTAGCCGGGTACGATTCCGAAGCCGAAAGGCCCTACCTTATCTTTGGCGGCGTATGGCGTGATCGCGGACTATGCGCAGTGATTCGGTTGGGTAGGGTAAGCCGGCGGCGGACCTGTTGCGCCGTCAGGCCGGCGCCTTCAGGCAATGCCCCCACCAGGCGGCGCCGGCCTTCTACAGCAAAAAACCCGACCACGTTTCCGCAGCCGGGCTCGAACAGCGGAAAACTTTTCCGCTGCACTGTCAGCGCGCCCTCGTGCGCTCCAGTTCCTCGATCATGCGCCCGCCTATGACCGTGAGGCAGCGCGCGACCCGTAGGATGAACCGCGCCAGTAGGATGCGCGCCAATCTCACGGCTTGCGCCCCCGTAGCTCTAGAGCGTCGTGGACTGCCGCTAGGAGGTCGTTGGCGGCGTCCAAGGCTGACGAGATGGTGCCCGCCGTCTCTGGCGCGTCCTTCGGCTCAACGTTCTGCAAAGCCAAGGAACACGCGGCAATGATGGCTTGCGCGCGATAGCTCGCCACGATGATTTCGTCTGCGCTCATGTCGGTGACATGTGTCATAGCTGCCCCCCGTTCCAGACGACTTGCGTGCCCTTCTCGCTCCCACCCGAAATGAACAGGTTGCAGTCGCCTTCGCCCTCGTCGTGTTCGAGGTCGGACATTGCACCCGCAAGGTTGCAGTCGGTTTCTTCCGGTTCAGGGTCGCCGCCGCATTCGATGTTCTCGTCGCCGTCGATCTCGTCGAGTAACGCTAGCAAGTTCTCGACTGTCGTTTCGATCCGCAGGCGCATGGATGGCGACACGGCCAGAAAAGTTGTCTCACGACGCATGACCGGCCTCCATCGCTTCGAGGTATGCCAGCGCGGCATGCAAGACGGGCCGCACGATCGGGCTTGATTCGAAGTCGGTGCACTCGTCCAGCGCGAGCCTGACAGCCTCGATAACGCCTTCCATGCTGGTGGCGGGCGTATCCCAATCTTCCAGCACCTCCATGGGCGGCATCCACGAGATAGCTGCGTACGCATCACCTCCATCGTCGTCTTGCGGTGCATTGGCGTTGTAATTGGCCATGCCCGCCCGGAAGGCTGCGATGGCGGCAACGAGCGGGTCGGGTCCGCCAATGGCCTCAGGGGCCGCTACAGCGGCGTTGCTGGCGATCGGCACCAGCGAGGCGGTCGTAGCGGCGAAGCCTGCCAGGATGGCAGTGCGGCGGTTGATATTTGCGGACACGGCTTCGCCGGCCGCCGGAAACGTTGGTTTCGGCATTGGATTTGCTCCTAGAGCAGTTGAGTTTAGTTGCAGCTACGTGGTACCATTAATCAAATGGCAGGTCAATAAATGGTACCATTAAATAAACGCGGTCGACCGCCCTCCGGTAAGGGCACACAGGTGCAAGTCCGGTTGCAGCCTGATTTGCTTGCTGCCCTCGACCGCTTCATCGCCGAAACGAAGCCTGAGACTTCGCGACCGGAGGCGTTGCGCATCGCGTTCAAGGACTGGGCGATCGCCAACGGCTATCATCTGCCGGACGCATAGAGCGCATGTCGACGGCCATCCTTCGCGAACTTGTACGGCTTGGCGGGCCAGAAAGTACCCCTAAGGCGCGACGACTGGCGCAAGAGGCGACGCGCGACATTGCCGACAGTGCCTTGGCCGAAGAGTTGCACCGCCTCCTTGCCGAACGACTTGAGTCAATGGTCGCCGCGCACGATCTGGGCGAGGCACTCGGCCACGACTTGCTGGCAGACGGGATGATTGCCGAGCTGGCTCTGAATATCCTTGATCGCATCGACAAGGCACTTACTACTTGATGTAGGCTTTCCGCTTCGGCTTGTTCCCAACGCATGGCGTGATCGCGCAATAGGCAAAGTGCCTTAGGCGGACATCATGAGCGCGCGGCGGACCTGTCGCTCCGTCAGGCCGGCGCCTTCAGGCAATACCCAATCCTGCGGCGAAGTGTTCCGTGTCGCCAACTTGGCGAGACGGCGCTTGCATCAGAAACGAAAAGGGCTCCCAGCGTGTTTTCTGGGAGCCCCTGTTTCGGCAGGTTGAGTTGTCCTCGTGGCAACAAAGACACTTTGACCTTGCATCATGATGGTTAACGGATCGTGTAAGCGGGTGCGGTGCAGAACCTCGGGTAGGTGCGCGCCCAGACGGCGAGGTTCTTGTCGATGCCGACTTCGGCGAGGGTGATTTGTGCGGGTTCTTCCGCAACCCGCACAATTGGCGCGCCCTGCCCGTTCGGATTGCCCTTCGCTCCGGTGGCGAGCATCCCGGCCTCGCGCTGCGATGCCATCAGTGCCCCCAGCTTGCGCTCGGCACGATGGCTTCTGCATCTGTGATCTGGTGCGTTCTCAATTCTGCCATGTCATGGGGCGGAACAGGGCTTGCCTACGCAGATGTTGCCGTAGACGTTTATGCCGTTGAAAATCTGCCGAATGCCGCCTGGATTGTTCAAGTAAAGTGAATTGTCGATCAAACTTACGTTCGCTGGTCCATTAGCAATTCCGTAGCCGCGGTTATTACGAATACTGTTGTCTGCTATTATTCCGCCATCGTTCACCGCAATGCCTTCCTGAGCGTTGCTACTAACCTGATTTCCTTTGACGCGACCGCCGCCAAATATAAAGATACCGACGTTTCCGTTTCCCGAGACGGTATTGTCTTCAACCACACTGTTGTCGCTCACAATCAGGCCGTAACCACCGTTCGATGCGATAGTCGAGCGTCGAACGGTGACTAGATTCGCACCCTGCCCATCAATTCCGCTGCCGCCATTCCTGACGATCTGCATGTCGTCGATCGTCCAGGCGGCGTTGCGGATATAAATGCCAACCGACTTGAATCTGTTTATGACGCCGTCGTGGATGCGGCTTTCGCCGTAGTAGGTGACAACTCCGTAATTTGCCACCCCGCCGCCGGTCAGCAGGAAACCGTTCATATCGATGTCGACGTTGTGGGAATTCACCTGCAATCCATAGCCGCCGCTCGGCACGGTCAAATTGCTTTCGAATATGTAAGCGCCCGGGAGAGACAAGACTACCGGAAAGCCGGGCGTGTCGCCGGGCGTCACGTTCCCCGCCAGCGCCTTGGCCTGAGTAATGACGATTTTCCCCTGTGCCCAAGCAGGCAGCGCGGTGAAGAGGCAGAGTATCGAGGCGATTGCGAAAACGATACGCGGCATGTTCCGTCCTCCCAGGTTCAAGACAAACTCGAACCTACTGTTCCCCAGCGTTAAGGGCAACGCTGGCTGCTACAAATGAAAACCGGCGTTTTCGTCACGATGCGCAGAAGCTCGGGCTGGAAGATACAGAACCGCTCCGGGTCGTCATCGCTGTCTGCCCATCTGATATCACGATAGCCAAGGCTTCCGAGAAGCGGCTCCGGGGGCTTACTACGGCGGACGGGTCAATCCTGTGTCAGGCACGACTTTTGTTGTGGGCAGCGCGGACTTTTTCCACGCCGCTCTTGATGAGCGCTATCTGCAGATACGCGTGCAATTGAGCCGTCTTCCACTCGATGATTTCCTCACGCGGGCTGGAATATAGGTCCGCTCGCATCTCGCGAGCGTTGTGCAGCATGTCGACCGCTCTAAGCTTGCGGTCGCGATTGGCGAAGAACGGCTTCATGGTTTTTTCCCCGCTTGTTCCATACCGAGCGCGTCCCCAGTGGCTTCCTCGACCCGATTCAAAAGGCTCCTGACATAAAAAAGGTTCTGCATCGGAAGCAACTGGCGCGCCTTGCGCAGGTCCGCTTTCGTCGTGTCGCCGGCAAAGATCGAGCCGGACACCTGGAATATGTCGGCTATCGCGTCAGCAGACGGCCCCAGGAAGGCGCCAGTGACGTTTCGCGAGGCATAGCGAGTTACCTGCTGTCCGGTCACAGCAGATAGCCCTACGCGCCCGCGTGACGCCTTCTCTGCAATGTTGTTGGCTTCCATCAGCCAGCCCGAGATGCCGGACCTGTCAAATGCTTCGACCGCCCACACTTTCGGATCGTCCGACACTTCTCTGTCCGCAAGCGTTTCCTTGACGGCGTAGGTAAGAGCGCCGAGGCCCATCATAACCAGCAATCCGTTCAGCGTAGCAGCGTCGCGCTGCTGCAAACCAGCCAGCATCGTCTTTTGCATCGAGGAAACGCCAAAGGACTTGAACTGTCCGACCGTCTTGCCGAGTTCCGTTGACATCCACAGCGGCTTGTCCTGTCCCGGCGTGACGATGATCCTGTCAACATCGCGCACCACGGCAGCACGGAAGGCTTCGAGTGCGGTCTTATCCGTCCAGTTGGCGCCTTGGGCGAGGAAGATACCGTCTTGGTCGTCCCCGTGCCTGCGGGCCTCCCTGGAAATGCGCTCAGCCAAATCGGTGTCTATACCAGCCGCAGCCAGTTTGCGGATATCGTCCGCGGTCGCCGCTTTTGCAGCGACCCGTTCGGTTGCACGCAGCAAGTTCGTCATGGTGACCATGCCGGCGAACTGCTTGATGGTCGCGTTCCACGGAGCCATGAGAGAAACGAGGCCGAACTTGGTCGATCCCGCCGACAGCATCCGCTCGAACTTGGAGTTGTGCCCGAACTCGTCGGCGATATCGGCCATTGCCATCATGCGCGTATCGAGGATCATATCGAGTGCCGTGCCCGACACCTTCACTTCCTCGGCAGCGAGGCGCCAGCGTTTCCAGTTGCGCACGAGCGGCAGAAAGCCGTCCCGGAACGTTGAGGTAAGCCCGTGGGTGAATACGATCTTGCCCATGTCGGGAATGGCGGAAATCGTCATGCCGCCGAGGAACTGCATATGATCCGAGATCGCGTTCACTGCGCTGCCTTTCCAGGAACCCAATCCGAATTGAGCGGCGGCCACTCGCCGACCTGGACGAACATCATGAGCAAGTCGATCGCTGCGGAATCCTGCCCACTCAATCCGCCGGCTTCGTCATCGCTGATAGCAGCAACCCGATGCATGGCTTGAATTGCAGTCGCTGGAACAGGAGAGACGAGAGGCGGATCAAGCTGCGCCAGAAGGTGCACCGGCTCGCCGCCCACGTTCTTGCAACCGAGATAGATCTTGCACACGCCAGCGAAGCCACCGGAGCCGATCGTGTTGACGAAGTTGGCATACGGCCCGGCATCGTCGCGCAGGACGACGGCGACCACATCTGAGGGTCGCAAAGTCAGCGACGGGTCAACCGTCAGTCGGGCCCCACTTGCGACTACCCCGCCCAGGCAGGTGCCGCAGAACTCGACCGGATAGGTATCCGCGCTCACCAGGTTCTCGTGTGAGAAAATGCCGGCAAGGCAGTCCTCGGCGTTCGGAAATGAATAGGCGTCATCGGTGCTGGTCTTCATCTGTTGTATCCTTGTGGAGAGCCCGCGTTGCGCGGGATGGCTACGTCAGCGGTCGTCCATAGACGAGAACGTCTTTATCACTTCGCTTGGCGTCAGGCCGGAGTTTGATCCGATGCTGTCGGGCAACTGGTCGGCCAATTGCTCTTCGGCCATGCGCTTCCACTTCACAGCGAGTTCCTTCAGCCAGTGAGTGGCTTCGTCAAGTTCCATGCCGAGATCGCGGAACGCCTTGCTTTCGGCCATCAGTTCTTTCGCCTTACGCCGTGCCCAGACGCGCGGACTTGGGTTTGCCTCGAGCCACGCCGCGAGCGTTGGATAGTTGTCCGGCTCGGCATAGTCACGCGGCAGGTCTTTTTTCGCTTCCTCGTATTTCGCGAAGCCACGCGCAAGCAGGCTTCCCGGCCGTGGTGTTTTTGGCGGCGCTTCCGGGGATAGCCCCAGATGTGTCGCTGCCCGCTGGGAAAAATCATTGTTCATATGTCCAGCCATCAGCTCAATTTCGTACCCCAAATTAAGATATTGGCGGTTCGCGCCGCACCCTCCGGCGTTGTCAACGAGAGATAAAGCGTCTGCGCTGTCCGCACGTCGAGGCCCCTTGATGTTGGAACAGGTGTCATCGCCTCGTTCACCCCCGTAATCGCGCTGTAGACCTGCGACGCGGCGACGATGATGCCGCCTCCTGGCTTGCCCGTGCCGGAGTAAATGCCACCGGCAGCCGTCGCCAAGGCACCGCTGGAGCCATATACCCTGATGCCACTAATGAGGTACGACGTGACCCGGCCCACCCGGATCGGGATGGCCTGATCGGCCGTGGAGTTGAAGTCGAGCAGGGTCGTGTGAAACAGGACGATTGTCGGATTGGGAAAGCTGGTCATCAGATGTTTCCCGCCCAGTGTTTGTTCGTTCCGGTGCCGAGATCCGACCAGCGCAGGCCGCTGATGCCGGTGCCACGATTGAGCGCCACGATGTATTCGTCGCTGGCGCCTGCCAGAACGCGGATGCCGTTTGCGTTAGCGCCCCAAGGGCTACCGCCGCACTTGTTGCCGACCGCCGAAAAGCCGACAACACCGGCCTGGAACTCAACGCACCATCCGCTGATACCCCCAAACGTGTTGTGATCGACGGAAGCCCCTGTCGTCGCCGCCCCTATCGACACGCCCCGGAGGTTCTGTCGGATCATGTTGTTGTGGATGTCGATGCCGCGAACATTGTTGGTAATGACACCCGCTCCGACGGTCGTTTCAATGCAGTTGTCGATCACCATGCTGCCGACCTCGACATCATCGGCATCGTCGGCCCGCAAACCGAAGAAAAGCGGAATGCCGAACTCACAGCCATCAAGGTACTTGACCGTCTGTGGACGGTTGACGCCAGTCAGGTTCGTGAGCCATGAGGCGTTAATGTGCCCGCCCGTCATGTCCGTCATCCATAGGATGTTGATGAAGCAGTCACTGTCGACGTGGAAGGCGCTCGCGGAACTGGTGCGGTGCGTTTTCCATTGCGCCGCGCCGTCGACGATGGCCGTGCCCTTGAGCGTGGATACTGGGCCGGAGCCGGAACCCGCCGATGTGCCCGGCGTCGAACACTGGAAATAATACCCGTTGGCAGTTACGATATCGTGCAGAAAGTAATTTGTACTAGTCGCCCAAGCGCCCCGGATATTTGCCGTTAGCGGATGCAAGTAGCCGGCAACAGCGGTAGGCCAATCGCCGTCGAACTTGTTGCGGATGCCCCAAAAGCCGTTGTAGCCATGGAGATAGACAAAATCCGAGTAGCAACCGACAACCTTGCAATCCAGCCATATGCTGTCACCCGCACCAAACAAGGTCGCGCCGTCGCAATCGATGCCGTAGTACCCGCCAACAATGAGAAGCTTTCTAAACATGCAGTCGGGGGCGCCTTGTGGCGTCAGACTGTCGTGGCGGACCGTTCCGGCAATCGTCGTCGGGCGGAAGGTCTGTGTGATGATCATGTTCTCGACGGTGCAGCGGCCGTGGCTGCACGCGAAAACCGTCTGGTTGGCCGCCATGGCATCGAGCGTGCCGCCAAGCCCCATCCAGAATTCGTTGGAGTTCTGTGTAATCAGCCCTGTTGTCTTGAACTTGCCCGGCGGCAGGACGATAACACCCCGCCCTTTCGGACCGGCTTGAATACCTTCGTTGGCGTTCGCCCCCGTCTGCGTCAGCACCAAGAATGAGGTGTCATCCGTGACCCCGTTGCCCGTCGCGCCATAGTCATAGGGGTCATAAAACGGACTGCGCGACAGGCGATAGCCGCTACGATCAAGCTTGACCTTGATGTTCTTGTGCTGGTCGGAAGCGCCAACGGTATCGACGCCGATACCACCGGTCCAAGCCTGGATGTTGTTGCGCAGCGGGAGTTTGTCGCCGCTCACAGCCAGGTTGTCGTTGTCTATGATCTTGGCGTTGACCCAATCGGCCACGTTGTTCCTAAGAGGAATCTTCGACCCGCCGACCGTCATGTCATCGTCATCGAGAATGAAATCTCGCCTGAGATGCTTCGCCACCGTGCGGCGGCCTCCACCGCCGCCCATCGGCATCGCCAACGCCAAATCGGCGATCAGCTTCGAAATGTTCTGCTCAAGCTTCTCGACCTTCGTGGATAAGGCGCGCGTCGCCTGATTTACCGATGTAGTTCGCGCAAGTTCTTCCTTGAGGCGCTCGACTTCCGACTGAGCTTCGAAGGTCGTCGCGGATACGCCCTCCCTCACCTCACGAGCTTTGAGAAGCCGTTCGCCCGCGATGCGCTCCGGCGGCGGGGTCCAGCGGGTTGAAGTGTTCGGGGAGCGAGCCATGTCAATGTTCCAGAATCTGAGAGCGGATGCCGTTTCGGCGCCTACCGAAGCTGCGCAGCCGGATCGCCATGCTTGCGCTTCATCGGCGCAACCTCGGTCCTCGCTTCGACCTGTGCCGCGTCGGCTGCAATCTCTTCCTTGGTTGGAACGCGGGTCGTGCCCTGCCCTCGAAGCGGCCAGCCCCATTCGCCGACGCGCTCCTGCGGCCCACCCCGGATCATGCCGATCTTGACGCCGTGCGGAACTTCGAACTGGTGCCCGACCGTGACGTTGTTCAGCCGCCCGTGCGGAAGTTCGCCGGTTTCCTGCGACTGAGTGCTTTCGAAAATCGAGCTGATGACTTCCGAGCCGTCATCCTGAATCAGTGTGCGTGCAAAACGTGCCATGGTCGTTCCTTTCAAAGCGGGTTGTTGGGCATCCAGGCGTCGGGGTTCTCCCCGGCTGCCCGGCATAGTTCCCGCGCGCGTTGCGGATTGCTCCTGATCACGGCGGCAATCGCCGTCACAGACGGGACCTTGCCAGCTTGGCGCACGAACGGATTGTCCGAAGCAGCGGCAGTGGCAGAGCCGCCGAAGTGCTGGCCCAAAGTCGTCGACTGGGCGAGAATGATGCGGTTTCTCATCGGAACATCTCCAAAGGGTCGGCCATCTTCGGCTGCACAAAGCCGGCAGGCATTTTCACCGGCACGGCCTTGGCCGTTTCATCGAGGGCAAGCGTCAGGACGCCGGCAGCGGCGTTCACGAAGTCGTCGTGCGCCCCGTTCTGGTGATCGATCTGTGCACCCCGCACGATCAGCCCCAGCGCCTGCTCGCGAAGTTTGGGGATGTCCAGCAACTCGAACTCACGAGCGTTCAAGCGTGGCTCGAATTCCTCATAGAGTTCGGTCTTGTTCATCCTGGAGACGATGTATTTGATGCCGTGTTGCTCGAATGCGAAGCGGAACGTCTCGCCGGCATAAGCGTCGCCATGGACCCGCTTCAGGCCATACTCGTTGAGATGACGGACGAACTTGGAAACGGCGCGGTAGGGGTCAAAGGGTGTGCCCCCGTCCTGACTGACAAGCAGGTCGAGGATGCGCTTGGAGCCTTCCTTGTGCCCGACGCCAAGCACAGCATCGTCGCTGCTGCCGCCGCTCATGTCGACGAACGCGGCGTAGTCGACCTTGGCGCGGCGCGGGATCGCGCGAAGGCCCGGAATGATCGCGTCCTCAAGCATGTCGCCATCGAGAAACGCACCGTTCGGAGCGCCCGGCAGGTTCAGATGCAGGCGGCGGAACTTGTGGGCAGGCAGGCGACGCCGTTGCTGCGAGAGATAGGCCGGACCCTCTGGCCACGAATCCATCGAGGGATTGGCGCGCCGCTCAGGCTCAGCGTCGGCGAAATCCGGGTCGGTGCAGAAGTCGGCTGAGTACCACGAGAACAGCATGCGGGGATCGTCTCCCGCCTTGGCAACGGCCTTCAAGTCGAACAGCGGCACGCCGGGCGTGTTGAACACGCTGTCGTAGGACGTGATCCATGTCAGCGTGTCAGCGCGCGTCGGATCGGGCGCCAGCGCCTCCAGAAGATCATGGTTCTTCAAGCCGTGGATCTCGTCAAAGCCGATAAACAGCGCCGTCTTGCCGTGGGAGCCGACAGCATCGCGGGCCGGCAGGATGCGCATGGTCCCTGCCCCGTCACGGCGCTTGATTGCCTTCAGTTGCTCGATGCAGTCTCGGCCAAGTGTGCCGGGATTGGCGCGGATCAGCTTCTTGGCGAGTTCGAGGTCGTCGCCGGCCTGGTCTTCGTCATTGGCGACGATGTAACCGTCAGTGCCTTGCGGGCTTTCCCAGGCCATGAGGCGATAGAAGGCGGCGAGCACGAGGTCGGTCGTCTTGTTGTTCTTCTTCGCGCGCCCGGCCAGCACCATGTTGTATTGCGGCGAGCCGTCGTCGCGGAAGGTGTAGAGCGCCATGGTCAGGAAGTCGCGACGATATGGCTCGATCGTGTCCAACAGCGGCTTGCCGTTGATCCAGTTGAGGCGTCCGAAGAAATCGAGCGGCGAACAAAGCGCGGTCATCCGGCACCCCGCAGGGAATCGGCGAAGCTGGACACGTCCTTGATGCGCTTCTCCAGCCCCAGATCGGACAGGAGGCGCCGCTGCGCGTTCGTGAGCGCCATGTACTCGGTCAGGTCGATCGGCTTGCCCTGGAGATAGTTGGCTGCCGAGTCCTTCAGCATCGCGCCGAGACACGCGGCGTTGTTGATGAGTTCGGCCTGCATGACAGAGAGCCGAGACGAGCCGCCAAGGTCTTCCACCAGACGGTCGCGCAACTCAAACACGGCCTTGGCCGCATTCGTACGACGGTCGAGATCGTCCAGCGTCTTCAGGCGCACCTTTCCGCCCCCATTTGGCGGGCGGTCGTCGCCTATCTCTGCACCGTCTAAAGCCATTCCAGAAGCCTCGAAATCCCGGTCATAAGTACCTCAATTTGTACGCACGATGCAATGTAGTCCAAAACTCGTAATGTTTTCAATTATGTAAGGCGGATATCATTTCCGCCTCAGCGTGAAAATCTGGCAAATCACCGCGTCGTGTCGGCGAGCGAGAAAAAGTCGCCGAAATGCCGAGTGAAAATAGGACAGCCTTACTGCCCCTTCTTGCGTCTCAAGTCCGCGAACGCGACAGCGAAGCGCGCCCTTCTTCAGGCTGCGTCCCCTCCAAAAGGGGGCGTAAGCCCTATAGGGGGTATGGGGGGACTGCTTGGAAGGTCGTTGGAAGACGTTGGAAGGGCGTTGGCATAGGGTTGGAAGCGGGTTGGAATGTGCGTTGGAAGGGCGTTGGAAGGGCGTTGGAAGCGAAAACGGCATCAACGGCGCCTCCGGCGAAGCTCAAATTTGCAGTGAGGGCACCGCTCGATATACGGTTTTGCCTTGCCGGTTCGACGCTTGATTTCGTCCGCCACTGCCGTCGTCGAAATCAATCCCTTCGCCGCAACATCGTCGAGAATGGCTTCGAACTCGTCCTCGGGAATGCTGGCATAGAGCATGCATCGATAGAGGTAAGCGCGCGACACACCCATTTGCCGTGCAACCTCCGATATCGACGCGGTGCGTCCGGCCTCGTTGCACATGGTCAAATAGTCTTCCAGCGTGAAATTCGGCCGATCGGAATGGGAGTGTTCCCCGGGGGAACAGTTGTCGCGAGTCGGTGACATTACTCTGCCGTGGCCTCCACAATGACGATGCAGGTGCGCCGCTTCGACGCTGGCCCGTGTTCCACCATCTTGATGCAGTTGGCTGCAAACAGCGCGTTCATGGCGTCGTTCAAGCCGCGCTTGGTTACGCCTTCACTGCGGCTGTCCTTGGCGAATACCGCAGGGGCAAAGTTGGCCGAAGGCGACGCACTTATGAACCGGCCCTCGTCATGGTAGGCGCGCAACATGCTCATGAAGACGCGCTCGGCTTTCGACTGCGATGCCTGGGCCGCAAAGCTGTTCTCGCCAATGGCCGCAGGCACGTACGCTCCGGCCTTCCAGCGCAGTTTGGAGTTGACCCGGTTTCGTGGACACCTTTGAAGTCATTATCTGGAGTGTCCCATGCCCCGTTTTCGAAGCGCCTACCCGCCGGAGTTCCGGCGTCAATTGGTGGAGTTGGTCCGATCCGGACGAAC